>ERZ795054.57-NODE-57-length-214411-cov-10.501110_pt1 | contig 214411 bp, 146 predicted proteins | sample MGYA00375138_ERZ795054 | MGnify/ENA primary metagenome ERZ795054 (study PRJEB30183, sample SAMN05720215) | anaerobic digester metagenome | isolation source: active sludge of municipal wastewater-treating anaerobic digesters | place: USA | collected 2014-12-23 ... | reverse complement strand
CGCGGGTGAAGCTCAAGAGGCTTTACCCCTCAATTGAGTAGTGTCGGAGCACTAGAGCAGGCGACCTGCCCACCGGCGTCAAGGAGCTGGTTAGCAGCCTTCAAGCCTTCAGCTTGCAAGACTGCAAGACTGCACGAGCCCGTTGACAGCTATGCGTGGCTGCGTTAGCCTGCTTACGCTCGGATATATGTCGGCTGATTCGGGCGGGGTACAAGCCAGGTTCAAGTTTCGGAGGTCGAGAGATGAAAGTATCAACCACACTTCTCGTTATTGCAGCGCTTGGTTTCTTTTCCTCGGCATCGCTAGCCGGCCCAAGCACCGATCTAGACTCTTACGTTCTTTTCGCCACAGGCGAAGGGCTCTCTGACAACACCGCGCCTTTGACATTTAAAGGTGGCAACGCGGAGGGCAGGGGCTACGTTCTCGGTGGCAATGTGGGTGTCAACCGAAAGGATGGGAACCTCGGCAACGGTACTCAGATGATCAACGTCGGGGCGAATGGCCGCTTCGTCATGTCTTCAGGAACGCTACTGGTTGGCGATTCGATTCAGCTTGGGCCTGAGGCTCTCGTCTACGACGTCTACACCAACCAGCAGGCGGGTTCCGGCTGGTCAAGTCCGAACCCGGGCTACGGCGTGAAAGGAACGGTGTCTGTTTTCACCTCGCCGCTGTTCAATCCGATGCCGTCGCTCTTCGATTCGTTCGCCACAACGAGCACTGTCGATGTGACGGTTGCCACCGGTACCACATACAACGGCGGAACGCCGCTTGCTCCTGGAGACTACCGGGATTTGCAGATCAAGGATGGCGCGACCATCTATTTGACGGAGGGCACCTATACCTTCAGGCGGCTCAACACGGGCCAGAACTTCAACCTCTTCACCGTTCCCGGGACAATCATTCAGGTCACCGGCGATAGCGACGCCAACTCACTCGACCTCCAGTTCAACGGGAACGGGAGCTTCGTCGGCTCAGCGGATCCGAACGTCGAGTCCGTTGCCTTGTTCCGTTACCTCGGTACGGACGTGAACTTCAGCGACAGCAGTACTTTCTGGGGCGTGATTCTCGCTCCGAACGCCGATATCGGCCTGGGCAGGGCTATGACCCACTACGGTCGATTCATCTCTCGGCAGATTCACTCTGATTTCAATGACAACATCTACTACCGTCAGTTCACCCCGGGAGTCGTGGTCCCCGCCCCCAGTGCCGTGATCCTGGCGGCTCTCGGACTCGGCTTGGTGGGCTGGATCAGACGGCACGTGGCGTGGTGATTGGCCCACGAGCCTTGACCACCGCGATCTGGCCTTCTGGAGGAGGATTCGTCTCCTGACACACGCGGAATAGCGGAGCAGGGGTCAGGGGCGGCCAATCAGCCCGTTCAGGTCTCGAACATCCGGCGCATCCGGAGACGCTGGCGTTGAAGATGGTCGCCGGAGGCCCCGGCAGACCAGGGGCTCCTTTGCAGGTTTCGGTTGTGCCCTGAGGAACCAGAACGACCACCCACAGCGCATCGTCGGCCGATCCGTTGTTTCCCGGTTCGATCACTCATCAGCTTGAGGCCCTCGTCCTGGACGAGGCCCACGCCCGGGGCGTAGACCTTGTAGCCCCGCTCGCCGGGTTCCAGAGGCGTGGTCTCCTCGACGTTCAGGCAGTTCTTGAAGGTTCCTGCCGGCGTTTCGAGGGTCACGTCATCAGCGACATGCTCGGCCCGATCCCTGGTGTTCGGCGCGATCTCCTGGTAATACCGTGAATCCAGAAGCACCGTTCCGGGCCTGACGAGCCTGACCTTGGAGTCCTTCTCATCGGCCCACCATGCCCCCGAGTGCTTGACGACTTTGCCGTCTTCGTACTTATCGACCTCTTCGCCAAAGCAGAACACGCTCGCCGTGATCCTTGCAGATGGCGAGGAAGCTCTCCGCGTGCGGCGTCCTGTTTCGGTCTCCCGGCAAATCCGATACAGTCTACGTCATGGCGACGATCGTTGTGCGATACCCTGACGGACGGGAATTGGGCCGGGTGCTTGACCGCGACGTGCTGGCCTTCGGGAAAGCGGACGGCAACGACCTGGTGCTGAACGCCCGCGGGGTCTCTCGGGAACACGGGCGGTTTCTCCGTGACTGCGACGGCCGGTGGTGGATCGAGGATCGGGACAGCAGCAACGGCACCATCGTCCAGGGGCGGCTCATCAAGAAACGTTGTCTTGAAGACGGCGACGTGATTGTTGTCGGCCAGGTGCAAATCGTCTTCGCTGCCGACCAGCCGGAGCTGCCGTTCGGGCGGGGCAGCGCGATCAGCTTCAGTGACGCTCCGGAGACGCCCGGCTCCACCGTGGCACGGCAGGCCAGCGATTTGATGGTCCGCGATAGCGCCAGGCTGTCCGCGTTGTATGAGTTCGCCAGACGGCTGATGGGGCGGCATGATGTGTCGGGCTTGGTTGACGAAGCCTCGGCGACGCTCATTTCGGCACTGCATGCGCAGAGGGTGGTGTTCGGGCTCACCTGTGACCCGGAGCACGAGAGCGACCGCGTTCTGGTTCGCCCCGCGGGTGCAGCGGCCGCTGAGGTGATGATCAGTCGATCCGTCCTGCGACGGACCATCGCGGGACAGCAGGCGGTTCTCATTGCCGACACGAGTGCCGACCTCGACGCCCGGCAGTACGAGAGCGTTATCGCGGGCGGCATCCGGTCGGTGCTCTGCGTACCCATGGTTCGAGATGACGAGGTCATCGGATTCATCTACACGGACAATCGCCTACACGGGCGGGCCTACATCGAGAGCGATTTGGAATTCGCCTGTGCGATCGGGGCGATGGTCGCCACTGCCGTGGAGAACGCCCGCTTGATCGAGGCGAAGATGGTCAAGCAGCGGCTTGAGGCGGAACTGGCCGGCGCCCGGCGGGTTCAGCAGGCGATCCTGCCGTCGGTATGGCCGCGGCTGGACGGCTGGGACATCTACGGTGCCCACTTCACGTGCCGCGAGGTGGGCGGTGACTATTACGACGCCATCGTGGCGGAGGACGGCCATCTCTGGCTGCTGATGGCGGATGTCTCGGGCAAAGGGGCGCCGGCCGCACTGCTGGCCAGCCGCATGCATGCCATGACCCAGGGGCTCCTGGAGCGGTGTGATTCGCCCGGGCAGTTGCTCACTTCGCTCAACGACCTGTTGTTGCGGCGTTCGCTGGAAGGGCTGTTTGTGACCTGCCAGGTCGTGCGGCTGTCGCCGGATACGGGTGATGGGCTGATCGCCTCCGCCGGCCATCCGTATCCGATGTACATCGGTTCGGGAGGAGACGCTCGCTCATGGTGCGTGGACAACGGCTGTCCGCTGGGCATTCTGCACGGCACGGTCTACGGCGAGACAAGTTGTACCTTCCCGACCGGTGAAGGGGCGATCCTGCTTTACACCGACGGCGCAACCGAAGCGTTCGGGGGCAACCTGGAGCAGTTCGGTGAAGAGCGGTTACTGGCCGCGGCGGCATCGTGCGCCGGCTACACGGCTCGGAAGGTGGTAGAGAATGTGCGACGAGAGGTCGAGACATTCTGTGCCGGCCGTCCGCCGAGCGACGATTTCACACTACTGGCCTGCCGAAGGGTGGCAGCGGGCGGCAAATGATATTTACTCGACCGCCCGCGCGGTCGAGGCGGCCAGGTCTCTGATCTCGACCTTGCGATAGCGGACGGTCCCGAGATAGGCCTCAAAGCCGATTCGACCCGGCGCGGAAGGGGACACTGGATACTTCAACCCGTCCTTTGACATCTTATCGATGTCCGTGTCGAGTACTGCCCGGTTGTTCACAGTGACGCGCAGCAGACTTCCGCACAACAGGATCACCATCCGGTTCCACTCTCCGACCGCCATGAGCACCGCGGGGCGGTCGATGGCCAAGCCGTAGAGAGCGCCTGTCTGCCACTCGAGTGGTGTGCTTGCGTAACGCGGATCGTGATCCTCCCTGACTTGGATTTGCGGATGCGCGGGGTCGCCGGGATTCGCGCGTAAGGCGACACCGCTGTCCGCGCCGGTGGTCAGTTGGAACTCGAAGCTCAGTTCGAAGTCGGTGTACTCGCGGCGGCTCATGAGCCAGTTGAATCCCTGCGGCTGGTGGGCCGTACCGACGAGTACGCCGTCATCCATGGACCATGCCGACGAATCGCCGCTGGCCACAAACCAACCGGAGAGATCGCTATCGTTGAATGCAGAGCGCAGGCGCGGGGGGCCGTTCGCTTCATCCGAAATCGGGTCTCTTCTTGTGTCTCTCGCTCCGCTCCCCGAGGGGGCCGCCACAGCGGCAGGCTCGCTCACCACCCGCATGCCCGATCCCCAGTTCCGGAAACCAGGTGGGAAATCAAACCGGGCGGCGACTCTGTAAACTGCCGGGGGATCGTCCCAGGCGCCGCCGCGTATCACTCGGTTCGAAGAGCCCGAGTCGTCCAACCATGCGGACCCATCCGCGGGTGCCCCCGCGTAGCTCTCGTGGCTGTAATCCTCACACCACTCCGCAACGTTTCCGGTCATGTCATAGAGGCCGAAGGCGTTCTCGCGGTAACTGCCGACCGGAGCTGTGGTTGCGTGGCCGTCGCTCCTACTCGCGTTCGATGACCAGCTCGGGTACGCCTGCCTGAGAGTCTGGTCGGCAACATTGGCCATGCGGCCCGACTGATCCATGTCGTCACCCCACCAGAACTCGGTATCGGTACCCGCGCGGCAGGCGTATTCCCACTCAGCCTCGGTCGGCAGGCGGTACACGCGGCCTTCCTTCTTGCCGAGCCATGCACAGAACGCCTTGGCATCGTTCCAGCTGACGAAGGTGACCGGATGGTTATCCGTTTGCGCGAAGCCCGGCTTGCGCCACGATGCGTCGTCTGACCAGTGCGAATCCCCCTCGGGCGTCAGTGTGTCTCCGCCCTTCTTGCCCGCTTCGAAGGAGAGCACGCCTCCTTCGGCGTCGGTGACGTAGTGCGTGTCCTCAACGAATCGTCGAGACTGGCCGACGGTGACTTCGTGGGCCGCCATGTAAAAGGGAGTGCCGATTCGAACTTGGTGGTAGGGGATCTGAGTTGCGGGTCGGTTCCATTGGTCTTTCCCGCCAAACCGATCGATCAGTTCCGGAACGCTCGCCTTGCTGCCCATCATGAACTCGCCGGCCGGAATCAGCTTCAGGCTCATGCCGATCGAGTTCTTGAGGGTCCTCGACACCGCGGGTGGACTCGGCGGTACGGCCGTGGAGGGCGCGGGCTCAACCGCCGAACGGTCGACCATTTGAAGTGTGTACACGTGCGTCTCGAAGGAGGCGAACGGGTCGGCAAAAGCCGCGTCCTTGAGTGTGAGTGTCCGCGTCTCACCAACCAAGTCGACTGTTGGGGCTGTCCGCACGTTGAAGCGCAACCTTGGGCTGACCGGCTGGTTCGACGTGTTGACCGCGACGATGTAGAGCCGATCGCCTTGAGCGTAAGCCTTGCAGTCGATCGGGCCGGTGACACCGGGCGGATCCTCGACCTTCACTACATCGAAGACCGCGCCCGCCAGAATCGCCGGCGCCAGTTGCCTGAGCTCGCCGGCAATGCGGATGGATTCCTTGCGCAAATCGGCCAGCCGTACGTCGCCCATCCCGAGGACCGCGCGGAATCGGGGGTCGTCGATGTCGCCCTCGTAGAGCAGGGCCTTGAAGCCGTCGATCAGAACACCGCTGGCGCCTTGATTGATGACCAGATAGGTCATGGCGCGGATCTGGACAGGCGTGGGACGCCCGTCGTCCCCTTGGCGGGCGGGGATAAGCGCCCAGACGGGCCTCCCTCTGCCGAGTGAGACAGCCTGGTCCGTCCAGTAGGGGAGAAGGAGTATCCGGTCGCGATAGTCGAACTTCTGGTGTCGGAGATACGCATCTGTGAAGGGGTTGGCCTCGATTGCCAGGATATCGCAGTACTCGATGTAGCCCGGTGCCTTCGGCCATCGGTCCGGTACCGGGCATTCGAGCAGTTCCGCAGGGTGGGTACCGTCGGCGAAATGTATCATGTCGTACGCACGCTTGATATCAGCCTTGGGGATTTCGTAGATGAGGGGATCCGCAGGCATCATCCACGCCAGCAGTGTGGGATCGCCGCGACAGGCGCGGAGGTCGGCCTGTAAGGCATCCCAATCCGGTTTCTGACGAGTATAGCCGATCGCACGCAACCCGTGCCGCCTGGCCTCTTCCAGGTACGGCTTGGCCTTGTCGTGGTAGACGTACGAGACGGTGTTGAACCCCGCCCGGGCGACCTCTGCGAAGTCTGGCGGCTCGATGGATCGTGCCCCGATGACGAAGAACGGCTTGCCGTCGACCTTGATGGCGGTGGGCGGGGCGGCACGCTTGAGTGCCGATGCCGGCGCGGGCACGGCCGGAAGAGCCTGCCGGCCTTTGTCGTCGGAAAATCGCTGGGCACGAATGGCCGGCTGCGGCCTTCCGTCTCCATTCGACCGGGCGACGGATGAGGGTTCCGCCTCCGGCATCGGTGCGGCCGTCACCGGAGGCCTGCTCAGCATCGAATGAACCAACAGGCCGATGAGGACTCCCAGCACGACCACGCTTGCCAGGACGGGGACCACGATCTGCAGGAGAATCCTCCGTCGCCGCAGCGAAGCTTCATGCTCGTTGGCGGCTTTCCTGGCTACGACCTTCTCGCGGCGTTTGGCGATTCGGTCGATCAGGTTCTGGTACTTGCTCGAGCGTGATTCCGCTTCATCCAGAAGCCGGCCGGCCTCGAGCATCTCCCCCTGGTCGATCGCTCGGTCCGCATCAGTGATTCGCTGTAACGCCTCGGCAAGATCCAGGGCCTGAGCGAGCTTCGGCCGTTCTCTATGGTCCTCTGGAACGAGCTCCAGGGCCTCGCGCAGTGACAGGATGGCTCCCGGATAGTCCTTCCGGTCAAACAGTCTGAAGCCGGCGCGGATCTTGTCTCGTCCCATCCTGGTCCGGGCGGCGCGAATGGCCTTGCGGATCGCCTGGGCTTCGGCATTCTCACGGTCCAGGGTCAAGGCTGCCTGGCACTTGGCTTCGGCATCAACGAAGCGCTGGGCATCGAGGTGCCGGCGAGCTTCGCCGAGCTCCGTGGCCAGTTTTCCGTTGCGGATTTCGTCTTCGGCCTTGCCGAGTTGCTCGATGGCCTCCACATCACCGGGGGCCGAGTCCAGGATGCGCTGCCACGCCGCCGCCGCTGACTCCCAGTGACCTTCGTTTGCCGCGTGATTTGCTTCCTGCCGCCAACGTCGGATGCTCTCGATCCGCGAACGGATCAGCTCCGCCTGCTTGCCGGCCCAGGCATGCTGCGCGTCGATCCGCAGAACCTGCTCGTAGCGATGAAGCGCCCCTTCCAGGTCGCCGGCCTTGAAACGCGCGTCCGCTCGACGGATCAGGGTCTCCACATCTCCGACCTTCGCCTGGGCCAGCGCTTCGCTGAAGGCCTCGATCGTCTGGTATCGTTGGCCACGATCGGGCGACATCGCCTTCAGGACCGGCTCACGGAGCTCCTCAGGGATCTTGCTTTCCTGGACCATTCGGGGACTCATGCCCGTCAACATCTCGTACAGTGTTGCGCCCAGCGAGTAGATATCGGTGCGGTGATCGACATTCTTGGTGTCCTGGAGCTGCTCGGGGCTGGCGTAATCGACCGTGCCCATCATCACTCCGGTCACCGTCAGATCCTGATCCGCGATGCCCCGTGCGAGGCCGAAGTCCACCAGCCTAGGCGTTCCCTGCGTGCTGACGAGAATGTTGCCCGATTTGATGTCGCGGTGGATGATTCCGCGGCCGTGGGCGTAGCTCAGGGCGTTGCAAAGCTGCCGCGTGATCTCGACCGCGCGCTCCGGGTCGATTCGGCCGTCGCGGGCGATCTTGCTCTTGAGATCCTCTCCCTCGATGTACTCCATGGAGATGAAGTAGCCGTCGGAGTCCTTGTCGATATCGTAAATCTGTACGATGTTGTAGTGGTTGAGTACGGCGACCAATCTCGCTTCGGCCAGGAAGCGTTCCAGGGCCGAGGATGAACCGGCGATCTTGGAGCTGATCCGCTTGATGGCCACGACTCGGCCGAGGCGGCGGTCGCGAGCCTTGAACACGATTCCCATGCCGCCCTTGCCCAGCGGTTTCAGGATCTCGTAGCGGGCCAATTCGCCGGCGGCAGTCTCTCCCGCCTCCGCGGCCAGCCCCCGACCCAGCGAGTCGAGCAGCGACGCTCCGGCATGCGCGATGGCCGCCTCCTCGCCCAGAGCGGACAGAATGGTTGTTTCGTCTTCCGCGCAGCTGGGCGGCAACTCCGAGGGTGTGGCATCCGGGGTGGCCTGTGCCCCCTGATCGAGCGTTTCCGGATCGCGGGACGGCGACGGTTGCTGATCGGGTGTCAACTGGCCCATAGTGCTCTTCGTCTTCTCCGACTAATCGTCCCGTTACCGTTTGAGGAGACCATCCGGTCCGGATTGGCGGTTTGCACCTGTCATCCTTATACCCGTTCATCCGGCCATCCGCTACTCCTGCGGCCGGCTCGCTCTCCGTGGGGACCGTAACCTGGAATGGCGGCGAGCGCACGGAATGCGGTTCGATCACCCGCAAAGGTCGGCGCGGTCGTGGAACCGGCAGATATTGAGGGACTATCCTTGCCCCAGCCCACCGCGTCCGCCCGGCCCCGAAGCCCTCGTCGTTTAACGCTCTCCAATACCTTGCGTCTCCACCGTTAATCACCCTCCCGCTGGTGGTGATAATCTTCCAGCGGCTTGACGGCCCGGGGATCGTCGATCTCGCGCAGTACTTTGGCGGCAGCCTGGCGCACATCCGGACTGGCGTGCTTGAGTATTCCGATGAGCGGCTCCACTGCCGCAGGGTCGCCGAGCCGAGCCAGTGCTTCGGCAACGGGCCACCGCATCTCCCAGTCTTCCTGCTGGAGCACTGCAATGAGCGGTTTGACGGCCCGGGTATCGCCAAGCTGGCCCAACGCCTTGGCGGCGATTTCGCGAATACGCAGAGGCCCATCCTGGAGAGCTGCAATGAGTGGCTCGACAGCGCGAGAGTCGCCGATCTGGCCCAGCGACTTGGCTGCGAGACAGGTCAAGTTCGGGTGCCCATCCTGGAGAAGGGCAATGAGTGGCTCCACGGCGCGAGAATCGCCGATCTGGCCCAGTGCGTCAGCAGCGAGACGGCGCAAATGCAGGTCGCCATCCTGAAGCGCCGCCATCAGCGGTTCGACGGCGCGAGAGTCGCCGATCTGGCCGAGCGCGTTCGCAGCAAGACGGCGCATGTTCGGATTTCCGTGCTCGATCGCCGTAGTGAGTTGGTCAACGGCAGGGGCGCCGATTCTGACGAGCGCCTGGACATCGCCGATCTTGATGAGTGATTCGATAGCGATCTGGCGCACCTCCGCATCCTGACTCGCTGCAATGAGTGGCTCGACGGCGCGGAGATCGCGGATCTCGCCCAGCGCTTCGGCAGCAGCCTGGCGCGCATCCGGACCAGCATGCCCGAGCACCGCGACGAGAGAAGCAACGGACGGCGCGCCGATCTTGACGAGGGCCTTGGCGGCAGCCTCGCGTACACCCGGAGGCGCATCCCGGAGCACCGCGATGAGCGGTTCGACAGATGCCGCACCGATTCTGACGAGGGCTTTGGCGGCGGCGGTGCACAAATCCGGGTCCTTCTTGTACGCCAACGATCGGGCCAGACCTTTGACATCATGCTTGGCGAGCATCTTCTCAATATCCGGTGGTCCGAACAGCCACATGTCGGGTCCTCCTCTCTGGGGCAGGAAAAGCGGGATGAGCGGGTCAGGGTGGATTCTGCCGCATCCTCCGGCCTTCTCTCGGTCACTTGCCCCGGCGCAGACTCTGTCGAAGCCAGACCGCATCCCAGCTTCACCGCCCGACACGCCCCATCGTACCCAAAGACCGCGCCGGGCACCATTCAATCCGGCAAGAAACTGATTACTGGAGACCGCATCTGCAACGCCCCTGAACACGAGAAAGGAGTGGAGGGGCACGGCCAGCAAACGCCGATCGCCGCGAGATCCCGGCACCGAGAACCTGGTTGGACTCGCTTCGACGCAGTCAATCGAATGTGTACCTGGTTTGGCACGTAAAGGAAGTGAATCGAGAACCGCGATGAACGAGTAGACAGAGCACCCAACCGGTCAACACCACTGAGCCGCTGCCGATCGACATCGACGGTGCAATGCGAATCCGAGGCCCCTCGGTGAACATGGGAGCGTACGAGAGTCTGAAAGGGCCACCCCTGCCGGCTGACCTGAACGGCGACTGCACCGTGAATGACGCTGATTTTCGCCTGCTTGATGCCTGCAAGACGGGCCCGGACTTGGGAGCTCCGCTGCTGGATTGTGCGAACGCTGATCTCGATCATGACGATGACGTAGACCAGTCCGACTTTGGTTTGCTGTAGCGATGTTACGCCGATGACCCAGGCGGCCGAGGGCTCCTCATACAGGGTACTCATCGCGGTGCTTCTTCGACTCGATGCCCAGCCTGAGGAAGAGTTCATCAAGCTCTTTGGATCGCTCCACTCCTCGCTGACACCGTCGAAGTAGGTCCGGGCCACGGCCGGGACGTTTGATTGTTGACCACCACTTTACAGTCTCAGCCGCGAGTGTCCGCGGGGCAGGTCAAAGCAGAGCACCAGGCGGTCACCTTCCCGTAACCACATTCCCGCCTTGAGATTGGCAGCGCGGTTTATCTCACGAAGAGCAGTGCGTGTTTCGCCAACCTGCAGTTGCGGTGCGGCGCTACCGTGGGCGGCCACTTGGATCGTGAAGTCCGCACTGGCGAAGGGGGCTTGCAGCGAGAGCCCAACCCCATCCCTGTCGATGTGGGTCAATTGGCGAGCAGCCCAGTAACGGGCGATCTGGCTCAGTTTCATCCAGAGCAGGTGGTCGAAGCGCCGATGCAGGCGCTGCACGACCTCCTGCAGGATCTTGAATCCCACTTCTTCGCCGTTGAAGTAGATGCCGGTCCAATGACCAACCAGGATGGCTGGCTGGCCGCGCTCGATCACCTCGACGAGGCGGCCGGTCTTGAGGTCGGGAGCAATGAAACGGTCGAGATCACCTCGATTGGAGCAGTCCCAACCGCCGGTCCAGTCGCCAGTACAGCCGATGATCGAAACCACGCAGTGTGGATCGTCGCCATCCAGACCGGACGCGTATTCGACTCGCGGGGCCACGCTTTGAGGACCTTCTTCATGCAGATGACGGAAGTAGTGCGGGATCTCGGCATGGAACACATCACGGCAGGATTGGAGTGTCGCCTGGGCCAGTTCCGGCAGGACACGTGAGCCGAAGCCGCCGGGAGTCGTGATCCCTTCACAGGGCAGGCCCACGTTTCTGAGAATCCGTAGCGCATAGGCCATATAATCGGCCAGCTCATCGGTGGACCGGCCGACCGACCAATCCCAATTCTCCATGTACTTCAGCGTACGTTCCGGATAGGGATGGCCCGTCTTGGTGTCGATCGCCCAGGTGTGGGTGATCATCTCGGGATGAATGTCCCAGTTGGGCAGGAGGCGGGTGCGCACCAGGTTGAGACTGTCATCAAGTGCCTGGGCGGTCCAGCCGGGCAGGCCGCGGTCCAACCGGCCTACGCAGGCGGGGAAGGGCACCAGGCTGTACTTGCCCTTGATGCCGTGTTCGTCGGAATAGTCGGCGAACTTGCGAACGAACGCATCCGGAATCTCCATTGGCCAGTCCCGCCAGGGCTGCCGAAAAACCTGCCTCTTTCCCCATGCCTCGGCAAATTGAGGAACGGCGAGACGATTCAGATTCACCAGGCAGGTCGAGTCGTCGATGATCAGTGACACCGGCACGCGGTTGCGGGGGTTCAGCACGCTGACGTCGGCCACTTGTGCGGGGCGACTGCCTGCGACTTGCCCAGAACTCGTAGCGGTTCTGAGGGCCAGCCCTGCAGCAGCGGCCTGCAGAGCAGTTCGCTTCAGCAACGCGCGGCGTGAGAGTTGGAGCATGGGTATATATCCTATTGCGGTTCCCCTTATGAGGGAATAGGGAGAGCCAAGGCTGCGGCCAAACGCTTCGAGGCCTGCTCTTCACCGCTGTGGCGGTGCGGACATGCACTCAAGACGGACGACGATGGATCGTGAGAAATCCGCCAGCAGAATCCGTGTGCCGGTCATCTGACCGTCCTTCCAACGATCCTGCCAGGGATCATAGAATCGTAGACGCGCCTCCCTTAAGTTCGCATCTCCCGGTGGCGAGTCGATCGCCTGACCGTGGATGGGCTTTGGTTTGCGGCCATCGATCAGTTCGGTCTGCAAGGTGTTATCGGCGTCTCGACGCCAGGCCAGGAGCGTCTTCTCGCCCTGCAGTGCATAGACGCATATTCTTCAGAGGTCGCTGGCTCAGGGCTGGACAGGAAGGCGGAACTGCTATATGACGAGCGGTCAGTCGTTGGTCGGTCGCGGAACATGGCTGCGGCCGGTCGAGGAGACGCGAACTTGGTCGCCCTGGCAAGCCCCGGGTGGCCTCTTTGGTACGCGTGTGGACACCTGATACTGGCAAGTCGCCCGTGATCTTCCGACGAACGGCCATGCGGTGGATGAGCCTTGTTTCCTTGGTTGTCGGTCTCTTCGCTACCGGGTCCGGGTGCGCGCTGAGCGTCGGCCCGCGGCCCCTCGTTCTTCGAGGTGGCGCGGTGTTCGATCCGATCGTTGGGGGCTTTCAGCTCGATCGGACGGTCCTGATCGAGGATGGTCGCATACGTTCGGTTTCCGGATCAAGTGGCGAGTTGCCGCTCGGTGCGCGGGTCGTGGATTGTCGAGGCAAGTTCCTCGTCCCAGGTCTGATCGATGCCCATGCACACCTGGTCCACCTGACAGACTTGTCACATCTGGCCGGAGACGAGTTCCTGCCGATGTTCCTGGCCAGCGGGGTGACCAGCGTGCGCGACGCAGGTGACGCAATCGTGGCCCAGGCGGTCATCGCCCGCTCTGCCGAACTCCGCCCTCAAGTCTGCCCACGCGTGTTCCTGACCAGCCCGCTCATCGATGGCGATCCGCCTCTGCATCGCGATGTCGGATACGCACTCACCGACCCGGCGAAGGCTCCGGCGTTTGTCGACGACATGGCCAAGTGGTACGTGAGCACGCTGAAGATCTACGTTGGTACGCCGCGGGCTGTTGGCCGCGAGGTGATCAAGGAAGGTCACCGGGTGGGCATGAAAGTCATGGCCCATCTCGGGGCTTACTCAGCCCAGGAGGCAGTGGAGGATGGCATCGACAGCCTGGAGCACATCTGGTCGGTGTTCAACTACATCATCCCGGCCGAGGTGGCCGGGCAACCCAACCATCGGGCGAATCTCGACCTCAACAACCCGCGAGCCCGGGGTTTGATCGCGGCCTTGGCAGAACGCCACGTCAACGTCGATCCGACGCTGGTGGTGTTCCGCAACATGATCTACCTCAATGACCTTGAGGAAGTCCGGAATCATCCCGATCTGGCTTGCGTGCCCCGGCGGATGCTCGACTACTGGCACGCCTACGCCCAAGAGCATCCGCTGCCGACGGGGACCCGCGAAGCCCGCCGGAAGGAAGTTGACAAGTACAAGGAACTCACCGGCCTGCTGTACCGGGCGGGCGTACCGCTGTTGGCGGGGACGGATACGCCGGAGCCGTACGTGCCGCCGGGCTGCTCGCTGCATCAGGAACTCAAGATGCTGGTTGAATCCGGGCTAACGCCCGCAGCGGCTCTGGCCGCCGCCACGATCAACAACGCCCGGGCATTGAACCGGCAAGACCAGTTGGGAACGATCTCGCCGGGCAAGCTGGCCGACCTGGTCATTCTGGATGCGGATCCGTGCTTCGACGTTCGGAACACGCGGCGGATCTCCGCAGTTGTGCGCGGCGGATGGCTCTGCGATCCTGCCGGCATTCGCAGAGCCGTGCCGGGCGAGTAGGCGTCGACCAGCAGGACTCCTCCTCGCCATGTGGGGTTGGTGATCTGCTCGGCACCTCTGGCCCATCTGGCCTTGCGCCCAGCCGTGTTCTTGGCCGTTTCGCTGACCGGTGGCGTGCTCGTCCTTCTGTATTTCATTTCCGTGCAACGGTTTTTCTCGTGCCAGGGAGTTGTAGCAATGATCTGCGAGAACGTGCTCACGGCCTACGCCGGTCTGGTGGGCATGGGCGCGGTTGGCCTGTACTACCGGCACTACAAGCGCGACTGGCCCTGGTTTGCCGAGTGACCGCACTACCGTTGGCAGATGCGAACGGCTTCTTGGGGCGTGACACCGTCGAATACGAGGGCGGGCACGGTCTCAAGAGCCAGCGCGGGATTCCTGCTGCCCCAGACCCGCCTCCCGATCGCCGCCCCGCACGCTCCGTGGGTCAAAGCTTCCTGGAACTGAAAGCGGAAGCGCCACCCATCGAATGAGCAGAACCGGCCACCGCCGAGTCGCGGCGACATATCCGGCGGCGCGGTTCAGACGCTCGACGGCCCCCGGCATGGACCATAGAGTACTACCGTTCTACACGGTACAGGTGCACGCCGTAGCCGTCGAACACAGGGGCGCTGTACAATGATGGAATACCGCCCGGCGGCGGAGCTGGGCAGGGTCATATGGGAAATCTCGGGCAACGACCCTTCTCAGGAGCACTGCCATGTCCGCTCAGTCGATTCAGCCTCGGGCCATCAGGTTCCTCCTGTTGCCGGTGATGTCCGCGCTGGCGGTGGTATTCCTCTGGGGTTGCCCGTCCGCCGGCCCGGTGGTGGATGACAGGCGCGTGCTCGAGCCGATCCGCGACATGGCCAGCCTTGACGCGTGGATGGATGCAACCGCCGGCGCGCCGGCCAGCATTGAGACGCCCGCATCCACTCGCTCGTCGGACCTGATTCGCCGGGCGTACCAAGCCGGCAGCATCACCGAGGAGCACCGTTGCCTGCTTGAGGTCCAGGCGGCGTACCACCCCGAGCAACTGGATCCGGTGTACCGGGGTGATCCGGACCCGGGCATCGACGACACCTCGCTCCTGCGCGAGATCCGCCTGCGGTTGCCGAGCTTCTCGCCGGCGACACAGGAGGCCCTGCGACCTTACACGCTCTCGTTCGAGGATCCGGAGTCGGCCTTTTACCACGGCCCCGTGACGGCTGCGCGCACGGTAACGTCACGGCAGGTCTGCGGGACCTCCGCCCCCGGCAAGACAAGCGTCCGCAACGCGATGATCCGCCCGGCACCCGACGGCTCGTATTTCGTCATCACCGCGCCTGCGGGCACCGAACGGCAGCGTGACATCATCCTGGAGGCGTTCGAGACGGCATACCCGATGTACGTTGGCCTGGGGTTCACCGAGCCGACGGACTTCATTCGCGTGGAACTGACCGAACAACTGCCCGCGAACATTTATGGGCGCGAATGGATGAGCCACCTGGAAGCCCAGGAGCGCTGCCACATCCAGATCCGCCACTCACTCGACGACGATCGCCTCCGCGCGACTGCGGTTCACGAGCTGTTTCACTGCTTCCAGGATTACACCAACACCGACTACATCCCCGCCAACGCTCGTTGGTTGTGGGAATCGACGGCCACGTGGGCTCAGGAGTTCGTCTACCCTGACACCAACACCGAGCACGAATACGACCCCAGCGGCTTCAGCAACCTGACCCGTGAGTTCTTCTCCCAGGAGGGAACGCTCGAGTACTCGTCCTATCTATACTGGTTCTTCCTCTACCAGCGCCAGGGCAAGACCGGGGCGATCGTGCACGACCTGTATCGCCAGATCTACCGGGACGGCATCGTGCCGGCGCTGACCAGCAGCCCGATCTTCCAGAGCGAGTTCAAGGAATTCGCCCTCTGGAACCTCAACACGCCGCCTTACAAGTACTACCAGGACGCCAGTGGCGCTCCGATACATTCGCCCTCGGGGTACTCGTTGACCCGGCACCGCGTACGCTCGAACACGGTGGACTTCCAGGGCGTGTTCGCGTACTCCGGCGGCATGCGCTACCTCGTCTACACGTTCGACGATGATGTGGACAGGGTGGTTTTCGACCTGAGGGCGGTCCGCAAGCGCGACGACAACCAGTGGGGCATTCAGGCCGTGTACCGGGTGGGAGGTAACTGGCTCCACCGGGATGTCTCCTCACATGACGAGCTGGTCTTCTGCCGCGGACGGGAGGCGGAACGGGTCACCGGGCTGATTCTCATTCTCAGCACCGGCGAACTGGACGAGACGCGCCCCAACGCCGAGCTCAGCGGCACCGTCAGCTTCGATACCCAGGACGTGTGCGTCCCACAATGGCGCGGCTACGTCGAGTGCACCTGGAATGCCAGCGGTCCCGGCAACGGGCGCGAGGACGAGGGCGTGAGCCTGCAGCCCGGAGACTACACCTGGCACGGCACGACCCGATCGGAGGAGACGCTGATCCACGACGAGGAAGGGGGCTCGTTCTATATCCTCGAACAGACCATCACCACCTCCTCCGAGTACGAGTGGTACGCGACGCACGAGCCGCCGGAGAGCGAGCTCTGGTCGTACACGGCATGGGAGCGTCGGGTCGAGCACGTCCGCGGCAACCGCACGACCACGCACGAGCGCATGCCTGAATGCCCGCCGAGCAACTGTAGCACCATGCCAAGGCGCATCCACCTGCGATCGGAGACCGAGGAGGACCCGGTGTTCGTGTTCACGGGGTTGTACTTCACGGGACTCGGGACGTATGTCTCCACCTACACGTCCTATCATGTCGTCGGCACGCTTGAGATCATGCAGGGGCATGTGTCTGAGGTGCGGACGGACGAGGACGAGCACGGCATCTCCACCTTCTGCCCTTCGCTGGATATGGAGCTGCGTCTCTCGGAGGACCACCGGATCCTGTCCGGGAGTTCCGAAGGCCCGACTCGCTCGTGTCGCGCGGAGTACAGGTTCGAGTAGGGAACCAGTATTTCCATCACAAGTCCGATGCATACCGCAAGGCCGTTCGTATGCCTTTGAATAGCGCGCAATCCTCCTGATCCACGTCGCCATCGCCACTTCCCGCCAGGTCGGCGATCGTGTTGCCTGACCCCGGCTAACACCGATCCAGTCTTGGACGCAGGAGCCGCTGGTCTGTCTGATGGCCGTGGTTGACGGCATACGAGTCCGGAGCATCATTGCCAGGCAACCGCACCGTGTCACCCGCCAAAGGACACTGGAAACCGTCGGTGATCTGCCAACGAACACGGACGTAGACCGAACACCAGTCCGCTTCACGTCGATTGGGTCTGGTTCTATCGATGTTGCTGCGTGCTCCGTCCTCAGGGCCCAATCGTCATGCAAAAGTCTCCGGTTACAGCCTGCTGGGATACGTGATCGAGGCCGTCAGCGGTAAGACCTACTGGGAGTTCATGGCGGAGCGCATTTTCCGCCCTATAGGCATGAACGCCACGACGGACCGCAATCCGCGGCAGATCATCCCGCATCGCGCCAGTGGCTACGAAGAAACGACAAATCACGTCCGCATCAACCGCGATGATGATCTGACGGACGTGTGTGCAGCCGGGGCGATCGCTGCAACCGTGTGCGACCTCGCGAAGTGGAACGCCGCGTTGGATGGGGATAAACTCCTGACGGCGGCGAGCAAGGCCCAGATGTGGACGCCCGGAAAACTGAACGACGGCTCGCCGATGACTTACGGCTTCGGCTGGCGAATTGGAACTCTGGAGGGACACCGCAGCATTGGTCATAGCGGCTCGACTTCCGGCTTCTCGGCCAGCGTTCAACGCTATCCAGACGACCGGCTGGTGGTCATCGTCCTCACGAACACCGGCGAGGAGATTGCCACGAAGCTGGCGGAGAAGGTCGCCTCATTCTACTTCGGATCCAGGTAGGCGGCATTAACGCGATGTTCATCAACACGCGGCCAAGGCGGAATAGCGTCCTTTGACGGCGTTGTGCCCTGCAGCCGCCTTCGCGCGGAATCACATTTCCCGTCAGTCTTCAAACCAGCATCTCAACCGGTACAATCGTCTTGCGTTGTGCCGATGTGGTGCGTACTCTCTTGGACTCAGCCATCGGCTTGTCGCCGCCCCAAGGAGACCACGATGAGATTCCAGCCACCCCTTCTCGTAATCGCTTTGTTCGCGGCATCAGGCCTCGCCCACGCCGGCGACCCCGCGTTTCGCGACCTTCACGCGGACACGTGGGTCGCAACGGATGCCCTGGGCCGCACCATGCCGACCATGGCCGACGTAGGCCCCGTTAAGACGGACCAGCTGCGCGTCGTGAGCATCTTCTACATCACTTGGCACAGCGACAGCCTCGCGGGCCTCAAGAGTCCCTATGCCGCCGACGTGACGAAGATCCTCGCCAAGGACCCGGCCGCGCGCCTCGACGCGAAAAACCCGCTCTGGACCGAGGGCATGTATCACTGGGGCGAACCGGAGATGGGCTACTTCCTGAGCAAGGACCGTTACGTCATCCGCAAGGACATGTCGATGCTGTCTGACGCGGGCGTGGATGTGCTCATCATGGACGTGACCAACGCCGTGCGCTACTGGGACGAGTGGGACGTCGTGTTCCCCGTGATGCAGCAGATGAAAGCCGAGGGCAACAAGGTCCCGCAATTCTGTTTCTGGGCCTTCAACGGCCCATCCATCACGGTTGTTCAGGACCTCTATGAGAAGATCTACAAAGCCGGGAAGTACAAGGACCTCTGGTACTACTGGGACGGCAAGCCGCTGTTACTCTACAACGGCAGCCCCACCGTAGACTCCACTGGCAGCGGCATCCGGCATCCCAACCCGCATTACGACGCGGCCGCGAAGACCGATCCGAACCACCCGCACTACGGCGACCCGGAGTACACCGAAGAGTTCTACCAGGACTACACCAAGGCGGTGAAGGACTTCTTCACGCTGCGGACCATGTGGTGGGGCTATTACGAGTGGGCCGGCAAGCGCTTCGTCGGGACGGAGGACAACTGGAGCTTCGGTTACGACCTGGGCGACGACAAGGTGCGTAAGATGAACCCGGACGCGCTCGTGTCGCGGCACAAGGGCGAGAAGGAAGAGGCCGCCGTCACACCCGCGCAACATCCCGTGAGCCTGACCGGCAAGTGCTGGACCCGCGAACGTGGCGAGCCGGAGTTGAACGAATACGACCTGCCCGTACCCACCTATGTCCCGTGGCTCGGCAAAACGGTCGAGCATCCCGAAGGCTACGGCATCTACTTCCAGGAGCGCTGGGACGAGGCCATCCAGGCCAATCCGCGGATGATCTACATCAACGACTGGAACGAGTGGTCCGCGGGCAAGTATCACCCTGCCGAAGGGCAGACCTTCCGCTTCATGGGCCGCGATTCCACGTACCGTTTCATCGATCAGTACAACAGCGAATTCAACCGCACCTGCCAGCCGATGAAAGGCGGCTACGCGGACAATTACTACATGCAGATGGGTCAGAACATCCGGCGTTACAAGGGCGTCCGACCAATCCCCCTGTTGACTGGCGATATGGCGGTCTCCATCGACGGTGACTTCACCGATTGGGACAAAGCCAACGTCGAGTACCGCGACACCATCGGCGACACGATTCACCGCGACTACCCGGGCTACGGCGGGCTGCACTACAAGGACGACTCGGGCCGCAACGACATCGTGACCTGCAAGCTGCTCGTGAGCGAGAAGGAAATCGGGTTTTACGCGGAGACGAAGGACGCCCTCACGCCTTGCACGGACCGGAACTGGATGCTGCTGCTCATCGACGCGGACAACGACCACGGGACCGGCTGGTTTGGCTATGATTTTCTGGTGAACAAGCAGGTCGTCGACGCGAAGACCACGACAGTCCTGCGCTACGATGGGAAAGCCTGGGTCGAAGCGGCGCGAGTTCCCTGTGCCGTGAAGGGCAATAGGCTCGAACTGGCCGTTCCCCGGGCGCTCCTCGGGCTGGACAACCGCAACGCCTTCATTTTCGACTTCCACTGGGCCGACAACCCAGCAACACTCGATGCACCCATCTCCCTGTGCACTCACGGTGACAGTGCCCCGAACCGGCGCTTCAACTACCGCTGCATTTGGAAGAAGTAAGCCCCCACCCCGGTGCCGACGCTACCACCCTGTGCGGAAGGGCATTTTCTATCAGTTCCTCGGCACCACCCGCACATTCGTCACGTTCATGGCCCGCATCAGCTTGTCCGCGCAGGCCGGGTCCTCGAGGATCAGCTCGACTGGGATCGCAGCGCATAGAGGGGCCTGTCGCACATCCCCAGTCAGCTGATCCGCCCGCCCTTGGCGGGATCTATCGATATTTTGAAATGGAACCTCCACCCTGAGCCGGTATGTCCCTCAAAATGGCTACCGTTGAGATGGTCCCAGGGAATGCCCTCCCCCGAAGCCAGGAAACGAGGGGGGAAAGTCACCCTGGCACCCATGGGTGTGACCATTTCAGCTCGTGAAACGGGAGGAACTCGAAAGCGGGGTAGGCACAGCGGGGGAAGACGCTGGTATAATAGGAGAATACCGCTCGGCGGCGTAACCGGGCGAGGTCACATGGGAAATCTCGGATCAGGGATAGAAGCATGTCGAGTCTGATCCCCGCAAACGTGCGGTACATGTGGGCGTCATCCATCATTCTTGCATTTGCGTCTGCGGTGAGCGGCGGGCAGGTCATTGGCCAGCTCACCGATCCGGAGCAGCCGGCCGAGGCGGCCTTCGTGGACATCCTTTCGGCCTGGGTTGAGCAGGATGGCGGCCTGTTGACCTTCGTGATCGAAACTCGGGGCGAGATCCCTACGAGTCTGGCTGAACCGGAAGACCACCTCACCATTATCTGGCTCGTCGATACCGACAATAATCCCCTTACGGGCCAGCCGCACCAGCATATCGGCAGTGAGTTCAACGTGCGGGCGGTAATCAGCGAGATGTACGGGGGCGGATTTGTCGACGTGACCGGAACGGTCGCAGGCGGAGGAGGGGGTACGCTGACTGTCGTGGGGAACCGGATCCAGATCACGATCGGGCTCGGGCAAATCGGCACCCCCGCCGCGTTTCGCTGGAGTTGCGACGCCTGCCTTGCCATCGCCAACGTATGCGTCTCGGCCAACCGTGAGACAGGAACCGCCCTCGCGAGCGTATTGCCGTTTACCCCGCCGGCCCGCGTGACCATCGTGACGCCCTTCCTGCCGCTGTGCCCGACGGGGCCGGCAACGGGTCAACTCGAGGTGGAGATCCGCGACGCCGCCGGGAACCTCCTTCCCACCGGGGACTATCATCTCGCGTTCACCAGCTCGGACGAAGCCACGGCGACGGTGGACGCCGCAGGCGTTGCCACCATCCACACATTCCCGACACCGGAGCACCATGTGTCCTATGTCCAGGTCTCCGCCGACGGCGTGCAATCCGACAACGCCGCCGTGGTCCGCAGCACGTTGACCGACCTGGGCCTGTCGTACCAGATGTATCCGGCGGAGCACATCGCGTTTTACCTGCCCCCAACCATCCAAGGCGTAGACCTTGATGCGATCACCACTGCCTACGAGGTCCCGGGGGCAACCGAGCGAGCCTACGTCGCGGAGCAGACGCTGACCGACGTACGGCCATTCAACGGTGGCCTGCAGTACTTCATCCTCGAAGTCTCCGATCATGAACCAACCACGCCCTGCGGCATCAGCGGCAACCCGATGCGCCTGGGCTGGTTCTGGGGGAAGACCGAGCACAACAGCTGTTACATCATCAACGCCCCCGAGCATCGCACGCCCCAGTGGTTCGTCATCTTCCACGAGGTGGGTCACAACTTCACGTGGCCGTCCTGGAGCTTCGGGCAGTTCTGCTCCGGGCCATCACCGGCACACAATGCCACGTACAGCGAGGGCTTGGCATCTTTGGCGGCCATGTGGGCCCATCACTCCATCGTCTCCTGCCCGGCGGGTCTGGGGTCGCTCGCGGTCAGCGATATCGACGCCCGCCTGAGCGGTTGCATGAGCTTCTTCCGGCAGACGTTGTCCGACTACCGCACCGCAGGAGCCGATTACGCGGCATTTGACGCCAACGTGCTCGACGGCCTGCTCTGCGAGCTGTTCGACGCCTACGGCCCCCGCGTCTGGTACGAGCTGTTCAGCACCTTCACGCCGACCAATCGACCGCTCCCGTGCGTCATCGATAGCGAGGAGAAGCAGGCCACCTGGTTCGCCGCGGCAATCAGCGCATCGGCCGGCGAAGACCTGCGCGGCCTGTTTGCCGGCCGGTACGGCTTCCCGATCGATGATGCCTCCTGGCCGGAGATGCTCGCCGCCGCCCAGACACGGATCGCTGCTCGACCGTGGCGACCACCGCTGTCATTCGATTGGGATTGCGACGGCGACGTAGACCTTGACGACTTCGCGGTGTTCCATGCGTGTTTCTCAGGTCCGGCCGTGGCCTACTCGGGCGACTGCGCCAAGGCCGACTTCGACCACGACGCCGACGTCGACCAATCGGACTTCGGCATCTTCCAGCGGTGCTACAGTGGCGCAGGCAAGCCGGCGGATCCGAACTGCGCGACGTGAATTGGCGGCTATGGCATCGTCGACCATTGCGGCCAAGCCTCGCCGCTGGGTGTTGGTGACCTCGTGAGGTGGTTGACTTCCCCGGCAGAACCGTTAGACGGGCCTTATAGCAGTGTCACGGTATTTCCGCCCGGCCTTATAAGCGGCTGAGGCCCACGCGCCGAGATTCTCGGTGCGCCCGCCCTCATTGCCGTGGTTGCGCCCCGTTGGGGTGGTGGGCACGGCCGGCGGACGTCGCAAATCAGTCTCCTGTTGATCTCGTAGCGCCCGGGACCAGTCTTACCGGCCTAACGGCGACGGCGGACCGAGCGGACGAAGCCGGTGGTTCCCAGGGCCAGCAGGGCAACGGTGCCCGGTTCCGGCACGGGCGATCCCACCTGGAAGTTGTCGCTCCACGCCCGGTTCTGGCCGCCGCCCAAACCCGCTCCGGCGCCCACCGCCTGATTCGAGAAATTCGCGTAGAGGCCGCCTGCGAAGGAGGTCAGATCGATGACGCCTTCGGAATCTTCATCCACGAAGATCTCGATCGTCTGGGCCGTCTGGTCGAATTCGACCGCGTAGTTGTGCCACTTGCCGTCGTTCGTCAACCCCGTGTTGAAGCTGGGAATCGAGGATTGAATCGGCGTATCGGTCGCCCCGTTGTACAAGCTGGCATTGCCCGAACCATCGCCGCGAATGAAAACCGACAGGCTGTTTGGCTGGAAGATGCTGCCCGGCGAAGGCGACGAGGTGATATCGATGCGGTCGGAGGAGGCCACGAAATCGACCTGAACCACGTAATGCGTCCGCAGTCCATAGGCGATTCCGTAATCGAGATTGCCGCCGGTTTGCGTGAAGCCGGTGTCGCTACCCGCGCCACTCGTGCCGGGATAGGCGGGCGATCCATCGACCAGACCCGGCATTCCCGCTCCATCCGCAGCGAAGCTGAACTCGCCACGGTCCGGTCCGACGCTGAAGCTGTTGAAGTTTCGCGCCGAATTCCCGTAGGTGTTCTCCACCGCGTAGGCCGCCGCCGGCTGAACCGCCGGCACATAGACGCGGGCCGCGTTGCTGCCGCCGCTGTCGGCTCCCGTGAACGTGTCGCTGAAGTCAAGGTCGGCGATGAGCGATGACTGGTTGACCGGTACGCCACTGCCGCCGGGGCCGGAGAACAGGGTGGCGTGCGCACCATGCCCCCCGAGCAGTAGCACCACCGCCAGGGCCGAAAGATACCTTCCCATCGTCCCCTCCCCTCCGTTTCGTCAACATGTTGAACTGAACCTGGAACCGCTCCAAGCTCGGGATGCCGTCTATTATAACACGTTGCCCTCCCCTGCAGCAAGCCCGTGCGTTTTTTTTGAGGGGTCGAGAGTTGTGCCGCCGGTTCACACCTTACGCCTGTCCCCGCACGGCTCGTTGGCCTTCCTCGGCCGGGCTCCGGGCCTCAGCGATGATTCCAGCCCCAACTTCGCCGCCATGGCTCCTGCCAGCCGGCCACCCGGGTGAGTACCCGTCGCTTGCCAAAGCCATCTCGGCCCGGAAGGCGCCCCATATCACTCCAACGGGAGGTCGGCAAGGATGCTGCCTTGGTTACGGCATGGGAAGCCCTTTGTCAATCAACGGAAACGACCTGCGGTCTATCCATCGGTATTCAACAGGACTTAGCCGGTGGGTGTAACCCCTTGTAAAAAGGCGGCCAAGGAGCGCAGGCAATCACCCGAGCGACTGCGGGCCGAACGGGCCAGCAGGATGCTTGACGAGCCGGTGGATGGGACCGAGTTCGAGCGGCTCGACGGGTATCACGCGCTGCGGCACGCATTCATCAGCGTGCTGTTGGCCCAGGGCAAGACCTGGGATCAGATTGCGGCCTTCGTGGGGCACTTGGATCCGAAGACAACGCGGCGGTACATCCACTTCATGCCCAAGGACACCACCCGGCGTTTACTGGCGATGTGCGCTCGACTGGAACGTGGCAGCGATTTCCGACGTGCCCTGGCCGTCTGCGTGCTCAACAAGGTGCCGCCGGAGGACCGCAAGGTGATCGGCGAGACGTTCGATCATCATGTGGGGGGGAAGGGGTGAACGAAGTGTATGTGGAGGAGGCACTCCCATCGGGTGCCCCCTCCGCTCTGCCAGTCAATTCGCGCAGTTCGGATCGGCCGGCTCACTCGCTCCGCTGACGCACCTTTGGAGGAGGCCGAAGTCGGATTGGTCTACGTCGCCATCATGATCGAAATCCCTGGCTTCACAACCGGCGATCAGAGGAATCGCCGGACCTGACACGCAATCCTGAAACAGGTCGAAATCGTTCTGGTCCACATCGCCGTCTTTGTCAAAGTCTGGCCGAATTAGCGGTCTCACCTCGATGCTCAACGTCTTCAAAGCACAGTTGCCCTCTTGATTTCCGGTTATTCTGCACGAGACAAGATAACTTGTCGGATGAACCTCAGATGTTTCCGGTGCCGCGTAGGTGGCCGCGCTGTCAGCGGAGCCTCCGCCACTCAGGAGAGTCAGCGAATGACCAGTTGTCGGATGCGAGTAAACGGCGGCTGTGGGCTGCGCCCCGATGTTCATGGCAACATAAAGGCAGTAGCGGTCGCCGAAGTGATCGCATCGGGGGCCATTCCGCGACGCGCGGGCGCGACTTAACGGCGCCAGGTCCAGCCATCGTCGGAGACCAGGCAGGAACCGCCAGTGCCGAAGGTGTAGTACTTGCCGTCGCACGGAACGATCGTGGAGGGGGCGCGAATCTGGACCTGGCCGTCGAGGGCGAACGCGGGCGAGACCCAGACGGCGACAGCCCTCATGGCGAACATGATTGATTGAACGCGGAATCCGCGAGGTTTGATGAAGGAACTCATTCGCAGTAAGCTCCAGAACAGCAGCAGCCTGGACTCAACGCGAACCGACGAAGGAGACAGCATACCGTCGCTCGGGCGGTTCGCCACCATAGGGAGCGGTGCGGATGGGCCGTTATTGCGGTGCGCGGGCTCCGGTTCAATCCAGAAACGGGCGGTCTAACGCTCATTGGATGAAACGCGAAGGCCCGCGCACAACGCGATCAGACCTTTCGAACGAGGATTAACGCCATGCTGAAAACGAGTGGCTTTCGACGTGTTGGCACGCGGGTCATGGCCGCGGTGAGTCTTCTTCTGGTGGCGGCAGCACCTGCGATGCCGGCTCCTACCGCGCGAGTTCCTGCCACGGCTCCGGCGGGGCTTGCCGGTCCGTTCAGATGGAAGTCCAGCGGTGTGCTGATCAAGCCCCGATCGGATGAGACCCACAAGCTGGTCTCCGTGAAGGACCCAACGGTGGTTTATTACGGCGACAAGTGGCACGTCTACGCGACCACGGCCAACGAACGGGGCCAGTGGAGCATGGTGTATCTGAGCTTCAAGGACTGGTCGGAAGCGGCCGACGCCAGGCCCTATTACCTGGACGCCAACCCGAACCTGAGGGGTTATCACTGTGCACCACATGTGTTTTACTTCCGACCCCATAAGAAGTGGTATCTGGTTTTCCAGTCCCAGCAGCCGCAGTACTCGACGACCGACGAGATTTCCAGGCCGGAAACCTGGAGCAAGCCGGAGGACTTCTTCGCCGGCAAGCCCCCCGGAGCACCCAGGCTCTGGATCGACTACTGGGTCATCTGCGACGACACGCACGCGTACCTGTTCTTCACCGGCGATAACGGCAAGCTCTACCGCAGCCGAACGAGGATCGACGATTTCCCCAAGGGCATGAGCAATCCGGAGATCGCCCTGGAGGAGACGCGCGATATCCTGTTTGAGGCAAGCATGACCTACAGGATCAAGGGGACGAACACGTATCTGACGCTCATCGAGGCGCTCAGTCCCGACCGCTACTACCGTGCGTTCACGTCGGATCGACTGGATGGCAAATGGACGCCATTGCCGGAGGCGAATACCTATCGCAAGCCCTTCGCGGGCATCAACAACGTCACGTTTGAGGAGGGTGTTACCCCCTGGACAAAGGATATCAGCCACGGGGAACTGATCCGCGACGGGTACGACCAGACAATGACGATCGACCCGAGAAACCTTCAACTGTTGTACCAGGGGCGTGATCCGGCGGTCAGGGCAAATTATGGCCTGCTGCCGTACCAGCTTGGACTGCTGAAGCTGGAAAGATCGGAATGACTCGATGAATACGATCGCCGAGCACGGCCCTCGAATGGCAACCTGGCAACGTGATCTGTATCAGTCTGTGGCTCTGTTGTTTCAAGATCAGAAGGAGGTGTCGATATGAAAGCCACTGTTTCAGGTCTTGCTCTGTTACTGTGCTTGCTGGCCGGTCTTCCGTCTCCTGCCCAGACAACCCAGCCGCTGGAGGATTTCAAGCCGTCGGCGCTGAATCAACCGGGCAGGCAGTATCCCCAGGTGAACTCGGAAAGGCGCGTCCGGGTCCGCGTCGTTGCGCCTCAGGCCCAAAACGTCACGCTCGACTTCCTGGGTGGTGCAAAGTACCCCCTGACCAGGGGCGAAGACGGCTCCTGGACCGGAGTGACTCGGCCGCAGGACGAGGGTTTTCACTATTACCAGCTCGTCATCGACGGCGCTGGGGTTCCAGACCCTGGCACTTTGTACTTTTACGGCGGCAGTCGCTGGGGCAGCGGCGTCGAGGTTCCGGCCCAGGACCAGGACTTCTACGCCCTCACGAACGTGCCCCATGGCCAGTTGCGGCAGGCCCTGTACTTCTCCAAGAACGCCAACGCCGTTCTCCGCTGCTTCGTTTACACACCCCCTGATTATGAGAAGGATCAGTCCAGGCGTTATCCGGTGCTGTATCTGCAGCACGGCGGCGGGGAAGATGAAACCGGCTGGGGCAGCCAGGGGCATGCCGGCCTGATTATGGACAACCTGATCGCTGCCGGCAAGGCCCGGCCCTTCATCATCGTGATGGCCAACAGTTACGTTCCCGGCGCCGCCGGCCCAGGCCGTGGACCGGCTCCTGGCCGTCCCGCGGGCGGTGCCCCGGCTGCCGGCGGCGGTGCTCCAGGCGGCGGCTTCCGCTTCAACTTCAGCGCATTCGAGCGGGTCCTCGTCGACGATCTGATACCTTTCGTCGATGCCAACTTCCGCACCATGGCCGACCAGGCCCATCGGGCCATGGCCGGCCTGTCGATGGGTGGCATGCAGACCAAACAGATCACCCTGGCCAACCTCGACAAGTTTTCCCACATCGGCATTTTCAGCGGCGGCAGCATCGCGCCGGCTGATATCACCGACATGGAGGCATTCAAGCAGAAGGTCAAGCTCGTATTCGTCGGGTATGGCAGCCGAGAAGTTGATTCCCCCAACCGGAGAGGCGGCGACCCCAAGGCCAATGCGGCAGCACTCAAAGAGGCTGGGATCAACAGTCACTACTACGTGTCCGGGCAGACCGCTCACGAGTGGCAGTCATGGCGGCGCAGCTTGCGTGAATTCGCACCGCTTCTGTTCGAAGACCAGCCCCTTCCGCCCGTCTTCGCGCCGCAAGCCGCCACGACGATCCGGATCAAGGCCGGAAGGTCCGAACCGGTCAAGGACGCTGAAGGCAACGTGTGGTTGGCCGACCGGGGCTTCGAGGGCGGCCAGACAATCGAAAGGCCGGACCTCGAGATTGCCAACACGAAGAGTCCCGACCTCTACCGGGCGGAACATTACAGCATGGACTCCTTTACCTGGCCTGTGCCCAACGGCAAGTACGTGGTGAAGCTGCACTTCGCGGAAACCTACGAGGGCATCACCGGGCCCGGCCAGCGCGTATTCTCGTACAAGGTCCAGGACAAGGAGTTCAAGGACTTTGACCCGTGGGTCAAGTCCGGTGGTTTTGGCCGCGCCTATATCGAGACGGTTCCCGTCGAGGTCACCGACGGCAAGATCCAGGTCACCTTCACGCCGAACGTCCAGAACCCGCAGATCTGCGCGATTGAAATCCTCCCACAACCCGGCGCCCAAACGAGTGCGCCTGCGCCATCTCCGGGTGGTCAGCCGGGTCGCGGGCCGGGCGGCGCGGGCGGATTCGGCCGTCAAATCACCCTCGGCCCCGACGACAAACAGGCCTTCCCTGATCCTCCGACCGGCATCAACGCCCAGCGCGACGGCATCCCCCACGGCCAGTTGGAAATGGTGACCTACGAATCGGAGTCCGTTGGCACCACCCGCAAGATGCAGGTCTACACGCCGCCTAGCTATTCCAAAGACAAAAAGTACCCGGTGCTCTATCTTTTGCACGGCATCGGCGGCGACGAGACCGAGTGGCAACGCTTCGCCACACCGGGCATTCTCCTCGACAACCTGCTGGCCGATCAAAAGGCCACGCCGATGATCATCGTGATGCCCAACGGCCGTGCCCAGAAGAACGACCGGGCGGAAGGCGATGTTTTCAGGTCCGCCCCCGCGTTCGCCGCCTTCGAGGAGGATCTGCTCAAGGACGTGATCCCAGCGATCGAGTCGCGCTACTCGGTCCAGGCGGACCGCGAACATCGAGCGCTGGCGGGTCTTTCGATGGGCGGTGGCCAGTCCCTCAACTTCGGGCTGGCGCATCTCGACACCTTCGCCTGGATCGGCGGTTTCTCGTCGGCGCCCAACACGAAGCCCCCTGCGGAACTGATGCCCGACCCGGACCGCGCCAGGAAGCAGCTCAAGCTGCTGTGGCTCTCCTGCGGCAACAAGGACGGTCTGATTGGCATCAGCCAGGGCGTCCACGCATATCTCAAGGAACACGACGTGCCGCACGTCTGGAACGTGGACTCCAACGCCCACGACCCGACGCACTGGCGCAACAACCTGTATCATTTCATGCAACGCATATTCCGCTGATTTCGTTGTGTACACATGGTCAACCAGGAGTGTCGCATGTTCCGTTTCTTGATGTCCGAGCGCTCCACGAGCCGTCCGGCACGGCTCGCGCTGGCTGTCGTTCTTGTTGCGGCGTCCTCCGCCTTCCGCGCGGACGAAGCGTCGCGCGGCTCCGTGCAGGATTCCCCCGTCAGCGGTCAGAGCGTGCCCATGCTCAAAGATGTCTATGCCAAAGACTTCCTGATCGGGGCGGCGATCGACTTCCGGGGACTTGGATACAGTCCCCGAGAGCTCGAACTCATCAGGACCCAGTACAATGTCCTCACTCCGGAGAATTCGATGAAGCCGGCCAACATCCACCCGGCCCAAGACCGGTGGAACTGGACGGCTGCCGACGAACTGGTGAGCTTCTGTGAGGCCAATCGCATGCAGGTCGTGGGGCATACGCTCGTGTGGCACGCCCAGACCGGCTCCTGGTTCTTCCGTGGGGAAAATGACGCCCCGGCCACCCGTGAACAGGCCCTGGCCCGATTGAAGCACCACATCCAGACCGTCGTCGGCCGCTACAAAGGCAGAGTCAGAGGGTGGGATGTGGTCAATGAGGCCATCAGCGATTCGGGTCCCGGTACCACCGAGAACCTCCGCTCCACTCCCTGGCTCCGTGCCATCGGTCCTGATTACATCACCTATGCCTTCAAGTATGCCCGCGAAGCAGACCCCGATACCGAGCTGTACTACAACGACTACGGCATCGAGCGCGGGGCCAAGCATCAGAGTTCTTTGCTGCTGCTCAAGCGACTCCTGAAAGAAGGCGCCCCGGTCACCGCCGTGGGTATCCAGGGCCATTGGAGCTTAGCCAATCTCCCCTGCAAGGAGCTCGATGAGGCCATCGATCACTACAAAGCCTTGGGCTTGAAGGTCTGCATTACTGAATTGGATATCGCCATCGGCGGACGGGGCGGTGGTCAACTTGGCCCGCCCGGCGGCTTGCCAGGCGACGGCGCCACATCGCGCGCCGCGACCACCCGACCCACCGCCACCAGACCAGCCGCGACAGCACCGGGAAGCCGTTTTGGCCGCGGTCGAGGCTTCGGCCGCCTGCGAGTCCCCCCAACCCCAGAGCAGCTCCAGGCCCAGGCGACCGCCTACGCGACCCTCTTCCGGACCCTTCTGAAGCACAAGGACGCTGTTACCCGCGTGACCTTCTGGGGGCTGAGCGACCGCCGCAGTTGGCGCGGCTTTCAGAACCCCCTCCTGTTTGACCCAGACAATAGTCCCAAACCGGCATTTCACGCTGTCGCGGAACTGAAAAAGCAGTCACAGTGAGCTGATTCCGTTTCGCCAGTTTCTCCGATGGCCGGAAATGGGTGCACAGGGCTAACATATGCGCAGGAGCAAATCGACCATGTCTCTTCGCTTGACCCCCATGGCTGCCGTTCTCACGCTGGCCTCCGTTTGGGTCGTATGCTTCCCCCGCGAGGCTGCGGCTGCGGAACCAGAACCGAGCCAGGCGCGATTGACCTCCTGGGCCGCCGACAACGGCAACGGCACCTACTCCAACCCCCTGTTCTACGAAGAGTTTGAAGATCCGGACGTCATCCGCGTCGGCCAGCACTATTACCTGGCTGGCACCACGATGCACATGAACCCCGGCCTCATGGTAATGCATTCAAAGGACCTGGTGAACTGGGAACTTGCCAGCTACTGCATCGATCGGCTGGACCTCGGGCCGCGGTTCCGCCTCCAGGGCGGAAGCGTCTACGGCCAGGGCATCTGGGCCCCCTGCATCCGCCACCACGACGGCACGTTCTACGTCTTCTCCAACGTCAATGGCGTGGGCACCCAGGTCTTCCGCTCCAAGTCTCCCCGTGGCCCCTGGGCACGCAACCAGCTTCCTGGCATGCATGATCTGTCCGTCCTGTTCGATGACGACGGCAAGATCTACGCCATCTACGCCGCAGGCCGGCCCACGATCGTCGAACTCAACAAGGATCTCACCGAGGTCCTTCCCAATACCCGTCGCCAGATGAACGCCCCGGGCATGGGCGAAGGCCACCACCTCTACAGGATCAGAGGCAAATACTTCGACGTCTCTGCCATCCCCGGCGCGCACACCGACCAGGTCGTCGCCCGCGCCGACTCGATCGACGGTCCCTGGCAAGTCGAACGCATGGTCCAGAGTGAATCCCTGGGCGTTCCCACTCAAAACGGCCTCCGCGTCAGCGGCCGCGGCGAGAATCGGACCTTCATTATCATGCCCAGCGACCCCAACGCCGGCGGCGGGCTCACCCTTCATCAGGGCGGCATCGTCGATACTCCTTCAGGCGAGTGGTGGAGCATCATCATGCAGGACCACGGCAGCATCGGCCGCATGGTCGCCTTGGTCCCGGTCACCTGGGACAACAGTTTCCCGATCATCGGCCTGTCAGGCAACCTCCGCAAAGCACCCAACACCTGGATTAAGCCCAACACCGGCCACACCCAGGCTCCGAGGCCCGCCTTCGTCCGCAGCGACAATTTCGATGCGCCCACGCTTAACCCCGTCTGGCAGTGGAACCACGTTCCTGACGACACGAAGTGGTCGCTTACGGAGAAGCCCGGGGTCCTTCGCCTCCACTCCCTTCCCGCTGCCGATTTCTGGATGGCCCGCAACAGCCTCACCCAGCGGCCACCGGGGCCCGAGTGCGTGGCGACGGTCGAACTCGACGCCTCCGGTCTTGCGGCGGGAGATGCCGCCGGGTTGGCGTTGCTGAGTTCTCCCTATGCATGGATCGGCCTGGTCAAGAGCGGCGAAGGCGTGACTCTGCAGATTTTCGACCAGACCCATCGCACGACCGTCCAAGCCCCGGTCAGTCCCACCCACCTCTGGCTCCGCGTGACCTGCAACTTCGACACCGAGAAAGCCGTGTTGAGCTGGAGTGCCGATGGCAAGGACTTTGCTCCTCTGGGTGAGCCCTTTACCATGGTGTTCCAGCTCACCACGTTCCAGGGGGTTCGCTTGGCCTTGTTCAACTACAACACGTCCGGCAAGCCCGGCGGACATGCCGATTTCGACAACTTCACCGTGAACGAGCCGCGAGCAGCAGGCTCTGAACGGACTATTCCCGTTGGCAGGATCATCACGTTGACCAGCGTCGCTGACGGCAGCTTCCTGGCCATTAGCGCCCAGGACAGCTCGCTCGTGAACATCCCCTCGAATTCACCCATTGCCGCTACGCCCGCCGTTCGCTTCCAGGTCATCGATCTGGGCAAGGGTCGCGTGGCACTCAAGACCGGCAATGGACGGTTTGTTTCCGCGGCTGACGACCGCGTGGTCCTTAAAGACCTGGCCGGTGCCGCGCCGGGGGCCACCGAATCGTTCCAATGGGTCAACCTCATGCGCGGCCACATGATGCTCATGTCCCTCACGGACCATCGCTACCTGGCCACCAAACCCGATAGCCCCGGCTCGGTCACAGTTTCCGCTGCCGGGCCAAGCCCGGACCGCAAGGACGGGGCATGCTTCAAGTGGAAAGAAATTGAGTGAATTGTCGTCACCGTTCGGCTTTCCGCATCGCAGACGAAACCAGCGATCTGGCAGCAGGAACCGCTGGCGATGGAGGCTTCTTGGCCCATCCCATGGCAACTTGGCCTGGCTACCAAAAGCCATTCGGGTCTCTGGGCTCATCGGGTCGTAGGAACCGCGGTGGAAGGCGTTCCAGACGGATGTGGGGCTTTGGCCGACGTTGACGTAACAGGTCTGAGAACCTCGCGTTCAAGACGCGTTCGGCTAGTCGGCTCAGGCAGATCCCAGGCGGCTTGTCGGCACTCCGTGAGCGCATTGGCCACGTCGTCGGCTAAGGGGCCGCCGGTAGGAAGGGGTATTCCGGACAGAGAGGTGGAGAGTCCGGGTTCGATAGACGAGTGGCTGCCGGATCGCTGGAGGAAAGCACCGCCAATCCGTCCACTCGCTGAACCCGACCTGCAAACCCCAGGACCAGGTTGCGGTCAGATCTGAGACCATGACCATGGCTCCGCTTTGCGGCTTGCTGGCAAGGGGCGTTGTATTATCAGGTTTACGGCCACCCCCGTCCGGTACCGAAACGTGTGGATTCGCCCGCTGTAAGTGTGCCGGTTTTTGTTGATTCGCGAGGCCTTCTCTTGACACCTTACACAGTTCAGTGTAACCTGACTATGGTAAGATAGCGATAGCCCCTTGTATGCCCACTGGACGGCTGAGGCGGCTATCAGCAATTCGATTTTGGTCCACAGCTCTCCTGCGGCCAAACACATTCTGCGTGCTTGGCACATCGGTCATTTCACGTTTCCGCGGGAGGGCCTCGAGAAGGAGGGGTTGCCTTGAAGCTTTCCTGCTATGCGCTGGTTCTCGTCTCGGCCACGGGCTTCGGATCCGCCGCCGGAGTGGCGGCGCCGCTGAACACGGCCTTCACGTACCAGGGCCGGCTGACCAATGGTGCTACGACGGCGAGCGGCCCGTATGACTTCGAGTTTCGCCTGTTTGACGACGTGACCGCCGGCGTGCAGGTAGGATCAACCCTGACGGTGGATGACGTGACGGTGACCGGCGGCCTGTTCACGGTGACGCTCGATTTCGGCAGCGTCTATGACGGGAACAGGCGCTGGCTGAGCATTGCGGTTCGGCCGGGGGAGAGCGTCGAGCCTTGCACGCCGCTGACGCCACGCCAGGAGTTGACCGGCACGCCCCACGCGCTGTTCGCGCTAAATGCCCAGGCCGCCGACGGTCTCCGCCTGCCTTTCGGCGCGAGCGCTTCGGCGGGAATCCCGATCTTCTCAATCCACAACACGGGCACGGGCCTGGCGATCTCCGGCACCGCAGTTGGCACAGGCGTCTCTGGGTCATCAACAGCGGCCACCGGTATGACCGAGGGCGGACTGTTCCGCAGCAGCAGCACCTCAGGCCGAGGCGTCTTCGGGATTGCCAGCGCTACCGCGGGCAACACCAGCGGCGTGTATGGCCAGAGTGACAGCGCCACCGGCCGCGGTGTATTTGGTACAGCCACCGCCACCACGGGAGCGAAGAACTGCGGCGGCTGGTTCCAGAGCGGCGGCACCGGCGGCGTGGGCGCATTCGGTTGGGCATCCTCGGGGTCGGGCACGACCTACGGCCTCTACGGCCTGAGCGACAGCGCCACCGGCCGCGGTGTGCACGGCTGGGCCAGCTCGGCGTCGGGCAGGAACTATGGCGTCTACGGCCAGAGCGACGGTAACGATGGACGGGGCGTCTATGGGATAGCCACGGCGACCACCGGTTTCACTTATGGAGGTAAGTTCGAGAACGACAGCACGCAAGGAGGCGGGGTTCAGGGGGTGGCGAAACCTGACTCCGGCGAGACCTCCGGCGTGTTCGGCCAGAGTAACAGCACGTCCGGCCGCGGCGTCTACGGAATCGCGGCTGCGTCCACGGGGCAGAGCTATGGCGGATATTTTCAAAGCAAGAGCAGCGAGGGAACGGGCGTCTATGCGTCTGCGGAGACGGGCCGGCCGGCGGTGGTGGCCGATCACATGCTTCACGTCGGCTCGGACACCCGCGAGGGCTGGCTGCGCGTGTACGGCACGGCCTCGAAAGAGTCCCTCGTGAACATTTTCGCGGATCGCGATGGCGGGAATGTGGTTGTCTTTGAGAGTGAGGGTCGCCCCGCGGCGGTGTTGGAGGCGAGTCAGGACCTTTCGGGCGGCCACCTCCGCGTGGATCGCGGGAGCGGCAATCCCGGCTTCGTGGTGCAGGGCAACGCGGGCAGTCAAGAACCCATGGTGCGCATCACCGGCAGCTCGCGTTCGGCCGTCTTCAATATGCGGACGACCATTCCAGACGATGAGACTGTCATCCTGCCGGAGGGTGCTGTGTGCGCATCGGAGATCGGCGACGAGCCCGGGATTGCCGTCGGCTTCGACGCCAGCCACTCATTGACCGAGTCGCTCACCACGCTACTCTCCGTGGACATCACGACGCCGGCCGTGGGCTATGTCTTTGCGATCGCGACGGCCAACGCCCGTGTAGAACACGGCATAACCGGGGCCAGTTCGGCTGAATTCGGCTTGACTGACGGGATTTCACCCTCGTACTCGGCCGCCGCGTTTGTGCACGCGGGTCTGCCCGCTGGCCCCTTCCTCATCCCGGTCACGGTTCAGCGTGTCTTTCCAGCGAACGCCGGCCTCACCACCATCTCGATCATCGGGCGGGAGATCCTTGATGGGTGGACCGCTCAGAACATCAGGCTCACCTTGATCTACTTCCCCACTGCCTACGGCGCCGCGCCCGCGAGCGCGTCGGCAAGCATGCCGAAGACCAACGCTGGTCAAGTCGTATCGGCTTCCGGTCAAGCCGCAACAGCGGCCGAGGCGCCTGCTTCCGACCGCGCCCGCATGGCGAGCGAACTAAAGGAAGTGAAGGCCAGGCTGGCTAGGCTGGAAGCCATGCTGGAGCAGGGAAGCAAAGGAGCCGGCCGATGAAAAGCAGAAGCTGCCTCACCCGTGTGGAGAAGCCGGCTGGTGGCCTGATGGCCGCTTGCGTGCTAATCATCACTTCCGTCGCCTACACGCAGTTTGACCTGAGCTCGAGCACGATCGACGGAGGCGGCGGGACCAGTTCCGGCAGCGCTTTTGCACTGACCGGCACCGTGGGCCAGCCGGACGCGTCCGTGGCGGCGGCCATGACCGGCGGCAGTTACACGCTGACCGGCGGGTTCTGGAGCGTGACGCTGCCGCCCTGCGCGAGCTTCGTCCGGCCCGACTTCGATCGAGATTGCGATGTGGACGCGGACGACTTGGCGATCTTCATGGGTTGTGCCACCGGTCCGGAAATCCCCCACGATGGCAGCCCGAACTGCCAGCAGGCCGACGCAGACACCGATACCGACGTGGACCAGTCCGACTTCGGGATCTTCCAACGGTGCTTCCGCGGGACGGATAAACCGGCTGAGCCGAACTGCGCAGAGTGACGGGCAACCGGTCAAGAATCTGCGTTCATTGGCCGGACATGACCACGTGGGAAGGCGAAGGGAGCGACTGCGATGGCTGCGCCTCTCCGAGCCATTGGCATTCACTTTCAGGGGTACCAACGTCCCCACGTTCGAAGGAATGGGCGCTCGCCCTTCGGTCTTCCGGCGGTACCTTGTTGAGAGAGCAGGCCAGTGACCGCACGCTGGAAGCCACTCCCGCGTTCGAGCTGGACCGACGACCCAGCAGCCAGTGGGTGATCAGGACGGTCCCCGAACGGGACTCGAATCTGCAACAAGCTGGTTAGCAAACCGGCGCCTTCAGCCACTCAGCCACCTCTCCAAGTTATTTGTTGACGGCAACTTACGCACAATGCCGATCCTAACACACTTGTTCACGACAACCCTTATGACGGCAACCAGGCTATCGCGCATTCTGGCTCACTCGCGGCAGAGACGTCTTTGAAGAGGCCAGATCTCATGGGCATTCTCGGCAAGTTGAGAACCACCAAACCGCACCCGAGCTTCCCGCAAACAGCCCATCCAAACGGGCCGTGGTGCAAGAGAAACCGGGGCAAAGCCCACTTCTTCGGCGTCCGGGCTGATCATAGCCGCCCCCAAGCGGCATTTTGCTCTGACAGCGGACCTGCACGCTACGACGCCAGGCTTCTATCCGGTACGCCAACCGCAGGTCTATGAGCTATCGCTTGAGGCCCTTACGGTCAAGGACGTGTGCAATTCCTACCTGAGCTGGCAGAAAGGCAAAATGGAGGCTCGCGAGATCGGGGAGCGATGGTTCGAAGATTGCCGGTCCATCCTGAAGGGTTTCGCTGGCCTGACGGGCAGAAGCCGAGTCTTGGCAGGTCTGCGTCCGAATGACTTCCAGCGACACCCTGCTCGCCAGGCGAAGCGACCCGGTGTTCATACCCTGGCGCGAAAGATCATGGTCGCCGATAACCCGCGCGGGTGACTCGCGGCTTCGGCCGAATCACCCCGAGGCCCCCTCATCGCCCTCCTCCTCATCATCACCGTCGCCATCATCATCGTCGCCGTTCTGCTGGTCCTCCTCGCTCTCCACCTGCTCGAGCGCGTCGGTGATGTTCGGTTTGTCTTCAGACACCTCTTTCATCCGGTCCAGCAGCGACTGGAATTTCCCGTCCTTTTCTTCCTTCGTACCCTGCAGGCTGTTGGCCCGCTGGCGCAAGCGGGCGGTGGCGTTGAGGAGGTCCAGGGCCTCCGCCTTGGCGAAGGACTTTCCCAGTGACGAAGAGCCATGCTCAAAAGCCAACAGTTCGGCCGCCTCCTTCTCGTGGTCGTTCCACGCGCGAGGATCGATGAAATCCCCCATCAGCTCCGAGATGTCCTGCAGTTTCTGCGGCTCGAACGTCCCGCGCATGCGGTCCACAATGAACCCTAGCTCGTCGAACCGAAGCGTGGAGAAGGTCTTGGCCAGATTCACCATGGAGTATGTGCGGGCCTTGAAGTCCTGCATGACTTCGGGGAATTTCGCCTTGTCCAGCGGTTCCTTGGAGGTTCCGCGGGCAAGCTGGATAGCCTTGTCCAACTGACCATAGACCTCATCGATCGCCTCGATGCCCGGCGGGATATTCGACTTGACCCACTCCCGTTGAACGACTTTGGACAGTTCCACGACCTTCAGCATGATGTATTGAATGTCCGCCCGGTCGTCGCGGGCATCGAAGTGGTTGACGATCTCTTTGGCGATGGCGTTGCAGTCGGCCTGGCTGATCTTGCCGGTCCGGAACTGCTCCATCAGGTCCAGGAGCTGGTCCTTCTCCCCCTCCTCCTCCTCGTCATCATCGTCATCATCGTCGTCGTCATCCTCGTCGTCCCCTTCCTCATCGTCGTCGGTGGCGTCGAGTTCCCCGTCGCCGTCGTCGTCCAAATCCCACCGGTCGCTGAGGCCGTCGCCGTCCTCGTCAGGGTCATCGTGGCCCTTCTTGCCGTCACCGTCCTGGTCAGGGTCGCTTTCATTGGGCACCCCGTCGCCGTCGATGTCGCTATCCTTGACATTGGGGATGTCGTCACCATCGACGTCGGAGTCCTCCTCGTTGGAGATCCCGTCGCCATCGATGTCGCGGCAGTCACCTGGGACCAGACGGTTGGTGCCCTGCAACAGTTCCTTCAAGTCACTGCAGCCGTCGAGGTCGCTGTCCAGGTTGTCGAGGGTGGCGGCGATCTGCTCCGGTGGCAAGCAGGCCGTGCACTTCGTACCGGGCCCGAGGAACTGTCCGCCCCGACGTTCGCAGTCGATCTGCGGCAGGTCCTCCGTACACCCATCCAGCAGACAGCAGGCACCGAAGGCCGCGTCGTCGTCACTGGCCGACGTATCTTCGAGCGGGGCTGCGGTGTCTGCGGGGGTGTCTGTGGGCGACGTGTCGTCCACAGACTGGGCGGTGTCCGAGGGGCATGTGCCGCTGGTCTCTGGAGCCGCAGACGAGTCGCCCTGCGCCGCGGGGGCTTCGGTCTGACCGAGTGCCTCCGCTGCGGCCGTGTCCAGCGAAGACGGTTCCGAAGACAAAGGGTCGGGTGCCCCAGCGCAGCCCGCCAGTAGGCTACCGCTGATAAGCGTCACCAGCAGAAAAACGTATCGCTTCATTCGTCTCACTCCACTGGCTGCAACTCCTGGTCGGCCGCAAGGCCTCGGCGACACTGTGGCGCTGGGGCCGAAGCCGTGATATCGGGCCAAGATCAAACGCCGTTCGGCGTTGAGTCAACTCCATTTGGGACCCCATCGCCGTCGATATCGAACTCCAGAGGATCGGTGTCCAACAGACCGTCGCCATCGATGTCCAACTCAAGGGCATCTCCGTTGGACAGCCCGTCCCCGTCTACGTCGGTGTCCACGTCGTTGAGCACTCCGTCGTTGTCCAGATCGTTGTCGTGGCCGCCGGGCGAATCCGTGTCATCCGTGTTGATGACTCCGTCACCATCCATGTCGCCATCGTTCACGTTGGCCAAGCCGTCGCCATCGATGTCGAGCTCACTAGGATCGATGTCCGTCAGGCCGTCGCCATCGATGTCCAGTTCATTAGGATCAGTGTCCGCCAGGCCATCGCCATCGATGTCCAGCTCGTCGTCGTCGTCGTCCGCCAGGCCGTCGCCGTCGATGTCCAGCTCACCGCCGGCGTCGTCCGCCAAGCCGTCGCCATCGATGTCCAGTTCACCGGCGGCGTCGTCCGCCAGGCCGTCGCCGTCGATGTCCAGCTCATCGGCGGCGTCGTCCGCCAGGCCGTCACCATCGATGTCCAGCTCATCGGCGGCGTCGTCCGCCCGGCCGTCACCATCGATGTCCAGCTCATCGGCGTCGTCCGCCAGGCCGTCGCCGTCGATGTCCAGCTCACCGGCGGCGTCGTCCGCCAGGCCGTCGCCATCGATGTCCAGCTCACCGGCGGCGTCGTCCGCCAGGCCGTCGCCATCGATGTCCAGTTCGTCGTCGTCGTCGTCCGCCAGGCCGTCGCCGTCGATGTCCAGCTCACCGGCGGCATCGTCCGCCCGGCCGTCGCCATCGATGTCCAGCTCACCGGCGTCGTCGTCCGCCAGGCCGTCGCCATCGATGTCCAGCTCATCGTCGTCGTCGTCTGCCAGCTCATCCCCATCGATGTCCAGCTCATCGGCGGCGTCGTCCGCCAGGCCGTCGCCATCGATGTCCAGTTCATCGGCGGCGTCGTCCGCCAGGCCGTCGCCGTCCATGTCTAGTTCATCGGCGGCGTCGTCCGCCAGGCCGTCGCCGTCCATGTCCGGATCGGGAGCGTTGAGCAGACCATCGGCATCGATGTCCGGATCGCCGCCACCGTTGGCGATTCCGTCGTTGTCCATGTCGGGATCGACGCTGTTCAGAACGCCATCGCCATCCATGTCGGCGTCCGGATTGGAGGTCTCGCTGCCCGCCTCAATGCGATTGAGCAGACCGTCTCCGTCGATATCGTCGTCGACGCCATTCAGCAGACCGTCGCCGTCAATATCGGGGTCGACGGCGCTCCCGTTCGTCGTATTGCCGTTGGCAAGCCCGTCGCCGTCGACATCGGGGTCGTCACCGTTGAGCAGCGGGTCGCCGTCGACGTTATCGTCTGCGCCGTTCGGAATGAAGTCGGCATCTACGTCCGGGTCGACGCCGTTGGCCTTGCCGTCGCCGTCGATATCCGGATCATCGGCGTTAGCCTTGCCGTCGCCGTCCATGTCGCTGTCCTGATGGTTCAGGAAGCCGTCGCTGTCGATGTCCTCGTCCTCGCCGTTGAGCAGGCTGTCATCGTCGATGTCGGGATCGGCCGCGTAGCCCATGGCATCGCCGTTGGCCAGGCCATCGCCATCCACGTCGCTGTCCTGTCCGTTGAGGATGCCGTCGCCGTCCAGGTCCGGATCCTCGCTGTCAACCAGGATCCGGATATCGATCTTGCCGGTCGGCGGTGCGTCCTCATCGAACTGGTCCAGTTCGGTGATGAGCGTCTCCATTTCGAGCGTCTCGGCGATGAACCTCACCTGAGAGCCGCCGCCCTGGCTGACCTGCAGATCCTCGAAGCCCACCGCCTTGGAGAAACGCATGACGAACGAGCCGGACAAGCACTGCGGGCACTTGGACGCATCGTCGGAAGAGACCAGGCAGAACTGGCCGTCACCGGGCAGGCTCTTGCTGCAATCGTCGGATTCGAGGACCTCGCCCTCGATGAAGATGACGTCCCCGGGGACCATGCGGAACTTGGCCGAGCTCGCATTCACGCGGACGAATGTGTTGCCGGGCAGGTTGTGCGAGCACGACGGAGCGTTCTGCACAACGGTGAGCTTGCTACCGGGCCCGCGAATGCGGAAGTTCCAGGACCACTCGGCCAGCTTGTTGTCGCCATCCTCGGCGGCGCTGCCGGCCTGCATGCGCAGGTCGGCGAAGTTCACTGAAATCAGCGCATCCGGGACCAGCGGGTCGGTTGGGGGATCCTCGATCCCGTCGCGCCGCCCGTCATTGTCCGTGTCGGGATTGGTCGGATCAGTCTTCTTGACGAACTCCGGCCGGTCGGACAACCCGTCCGCGTCGGTATCGCGCATGAGCGGGGACGGGAAGACCTGTCGGATGTTGCTGTCGCCGGCCAGGATGACGCGCCAGCCTTCGTTCACCTCAAAGCCGTCGGTGAGGCCGTCATCGTCCGAATCGGCGTCGGTCGGGTCGGTGCCCACGGCCTTCGATCCGGAGGGGCTCAGGGAGAACCCGTGGAACTCATCGTTGAGATCGAGGAAGTCCTCCAGGTTGGCGAGCTCATCGAAGTCCTTCAGGCCGTCCTTGTCGCTGTCGTTGGACCTTGGATCGGTTCGCAGGATGGACTCGAGCAGGTCGGGCAGGCCGTCGCCATCCGTATCGCCGCGCGTTGGGTCGGTGGTGACATGGCCGTGGAAGGGTATGGAGGAGTTCGGGCTACTCGGATCCGGAATCATGAAATCGATGTCATAGCCGAGGAGTTCCTCACGGTCGGTGAGGCCGTCCTCATCCACATCGCGGATCGTGTCGCCGTCGAGCGGATCGAGCGGGTTGCTTCCGAACGCCCGTTCCAGGCCGTCGACCAAGTTGTCGCCGTCGGTGTCGGGATCCAGGGGATTGCTGATCACCACCGTGCCGGGGGTGGAAGTGTCGTCGCCGGCCAGGGCGGTGTCCAGCACACCGTTGGGTCCCGGCAGAATCACCAGGGTGTTCGAGGGCACGCTGGTCGTGGATTGGCGGATGACCTGGATGTCGTCAAATTCGGCGCGGGTGTCCACGGTCCCGTTGGGACCCGGCGTGATACCGATGCCGATGCGATAGCCGTTGATTTCCACCGTATCGATGACCATGTCGCCGTCGGTGTCCCGCGCCTTGGGGTCGGTCCGATAGCCCTTCTCGACGTCGTCAAGCAGGCCGTCGCCGTCCGAGTCCGCCCGCCGGGGGTCGGGATAGACGTTGACGATGTCCTGACCCGCGATCGGACACTGCCAGCCCACGCGGACTTCAGCGTAGTCGTCCAGGTCCTCCTTGATCGTGCCGAGGTATTCGTCGCCCGCGGGCGTCGCGTCAATGACACCATTGGGGCCGGCGAGGACGACGGCCATGCCCGGCTGAACCGGGTCGCCCACCGGAATCACCTGGATGTCGTCGAATTGGGCCGCGGTGCTGACGACGCCGTTGCCCTGGGGGTTGCCGTTGCCTGGTCCCTGGTCGTCGCCGGCCGGAGTGGTGTCGAGCACCCCGTTGGGGCCTGGGAGGATGATCACCTCGCCCGGCCCGACGGGCGCGCCCAGCGGCACGGCCTGGACGTCGTCCTCCACGGCCAGGGTCTGGGCGGTGCCGTTGCCGCCGTCGAGCGGCTCGCGAATGCCGCCGGGTTCGTAGACGGCCTCGGACATTTCGACGCCGTCGACATCATCGCCTCCCTCGGACACCGCATCGCCGTCGGAGTCACCAAGAACACTGTCGATCCGACCGTTGGCGCCGGCCGAGATGATCGGACGACGCGGGTCCAGGCCGGTCGTGCCCAAGTCCACGATTTGCAGGTCGTCACCAAGAGCCACCGTATCGACCGTTCCGTTGGAGCCGGCATAGATGATCTCGGGCGTCTGGTTGCCGCCGTCGGTGTTGATATCCTTATCCGAGCTGCCGTACATGTACTCCTGCCGGGCGTAGAGGCCGTCCTCGTCAAGGTCCTGGACGTAGGCCAAGAGAAGAACGTCCCGAGGCTTGAGCACGATGGAGCCGAAATCTCCACCCAATGGGATCTGGTTGGGGGTCAAGGCCACCCAGAACCGGAAATCCTCGCCGGAGGTCGCGTTGGTGATGTCACGGTTGCGCGAGTTCCCGATCCGAACGAGCGTCTCGGGGCCGCAGAATCCTCCTTCGCTGCAATTCGAATCCTCGGTGCAGTCCGCCCGGGCATTTCCGGAGGTGACGCTGCAGAAGCGACGGGTCTCGTAGCCGGCGGTGACGGTCGCCTGATCATCACCGAGCGGCGCCGTGTCGAGCACGCCGTTCTGGCCGGCGCCGACAACGATTGTGCGCTCCTCGAGGCCGCGGGTGCCGACGGGCACCACCTGCACGTCATCGCCCTGGGCGGCGGTCTGGGCGATCTGGTCCGGCCCGGCGACGATGGCATCAGGATCCGTCGAGTTCTTCTTCAGCTTCAGGATGTCCTGGAGGATGAAATCGAGCGGCAGGCCGACCGGCCGACCTTCATCGTCGAAACCGCCAAGGTAGGCCGGGCCACAGGTGCCCAGGTCATTCGGGCCGATACAGTCGTCGTTGCAGGAGCACTCCTTTCCGAAATCCGGGGAGTCAGCGCTGCACTGCTTGGGGAAGTAGCCGGCCAGGTCCAATCCTCCGGCCACAGCGACGCGGTACTTCTCAGCTGTCCCATCGCCATAGTCGATCACAATCCCCGCAGTCTTGTCGTTGGCCTCCTGCGAGGCAAAGGCGAAGTTGCGCCCGAACTCGTCCACGATGTCAAAGTTGGCCACCTTGGTGATCAGCCCGCGCGGATCCTTCATCAGATCCTGCACGAGGTTGGGGTAGACCTCGACGTTCGAGAAGATCACAGGGCCCCGCTCCGGGAGCAGGGGACCCAGGTTGAACACCGTCTCCTGGCCTGTGGCGGGCATCAGGGAGGCTACCGGCAGGAACCGCTCACGATCGCGCCGGTCCTGCTCGAGCATGGTCAGCGAAAGGTTCTCAATCGTGAAGGCGATATCGCCGGCGTTCTCGATGGTTACCGCCGCACTCAAGCTGGCCCCGGCCAGTTCGCGCTGCACGCTGGTCGAATTGGTCAGCGTCTGGCCCTTGTTCAGCGATTGCTCGAAGGTCTCCTCCGCATGCACCGTCGACTCCAGGCTGAACTGCGACGTGTGCTCGTTGCTCTGGGCGTACTTCCCGGAGACCTCCGCGCTCAGGGTCAGGCTGGGGTCTTTGCTGATCTCGAGCTCGGCCCCAAACTTCCCGGCGATCTCCCATTCCGACTTGTTCACCTCGCTCTCGGAGGTGGCGAATTTCTGGTCCTTGGCCTGTTGCAGCGTGGTCTGGGAGTTCTTCTGGACCGACACCTCCTGCCCGCGCTCGTCATTGTAGGTGAAGCGCTCATCGAGCTGCAGGCGGACATCGCCGATCTTGATCCGCGGCGTGGGCAGATCGGCCACACGGGGGTCGCGGTTCAGCTCGACAAGCTCGCGGGAGTCGTCCAGCCCGTCGCCGTCCGTGTCCGCCAGGAGGGGTGAACTCTTGTAGAAGCGAGCCTCCAGCCAGTCAACGAGCTCGTCACCGTCGGTGTCCTGATTGGTGGGCTCGGTGAACCAAACGTTGAACTCCTCGGCGTCTGATATCAGGTCACCGTCGGTATCAACCGCTCGTGGGTCCGTGCCGAGGCTGTATTCGTCCCCGTCGGTCAGGCCGTCGGTGTCAGTGTCCGCCACCAACGGGTTGCTGGTGACCTGGCGTTCGATCGTCTCACCGCTGGTCAACTGGACGGCCACCACGTAGCCGCGCAGTTCCTGGTTGTCCATGAGGCCGTCGCCATCGGAGTCGATGAGGTCCCCGGCGCCGCCCTCGTCATCGCCGCTCGGCGGCGTCCCGGCGAAGGTGGCCGAGGTGGGATCGACCAGTAACTGCTGGGGCGCCATCCCGTTGCCTGACAGGTCCCGGACGTTCACCGCCGTGACCCGGTAAGTCACCTCGTTCTGGGACGAGGTGATCAGCCGGACGGATTTGCGGCTGGGGCCATCCGCCCAGTCGGCACTCAAAATGATCAACGTGCCTACCTCGGGGTTGACGTTCTCCTGGACGATCACGTAGCCGGAGGGATCCACCGCGCTCTCGCCCATCGGCTTGTTGAACGTCACGACGACTGACGTGTTGCTGAGCGAGGCCGCGCCGACAACGCGTGGCAGCGCATTGGCGTCGGCGGGGCCTTCCGTCTCAGGCGAACCGGCGAAGGTGACGACAGTGTAGCAGGCGCATTGCCCCCCATACTCTTCGTAGGTCAGTATGAAGTTGCCTCCCCTGTCCACAATGTATTTAGCCCATACCTGGTACGTCTTTCCCGCGGTCATCGGAAGTGTCGTCAGCTCGACCTGCGTGCTGTAAAGCGTCATCCGCGCAGAGGTAATAGACAGCTCAGGCCAAGTTGATTCCGCTAAATAAATCTGAAAATGCGTCGGATCTGCCGCGTCGTCGGCCAGTTGCTTGTTGAACGAGATCAGCACAGTGGTGGCGCTGGTCGCCACGGCCTTGGTGATCTTCGGCGGCTCTGCCGGAGCGATCCCGTTGAACGTGACCGTGCACCGCGTCGGATCGATCAGCTGGCTGCCGTTGTTAGCGGTCACATTGGTCACGCGGAGGGCGTAGTCGATGTTCCCCTGGGCCTCGGTGGTGAGCAGGACCATCGTCCGTCCCTTTGGATTGACGATGCTGACAGCAGTGATCTTGAGATCGGGATTGGCGATCTCGTAGTAGGCCCTTTCGGCGATGTTCTCATCCATGTTCGAGCTGTACGTCACCAGGACGGTGGTCTCGTCCAGGGCGATCGCGCTGGATACGTAAGGCTCATTCGCCGACGAGCCTTGGAACAGGATGGTAGGAAGCTGCGACGCCGCCGCTCGGATCCACTTGGCGATGGGCTCGCCGGTGTTCACCGTGAGTTCGTACTGGACCTCCGCCTGGGCGTCGGTGACGAGCAGCACACGCGTGGTATCGGACTGGCGGCGGAGTACTTCGGTCACGGCGAGTGATATGCCGCCGGGCCCCCGAATGGCATAGAGGCTCGGGTCTTCGACCTCGGTCCCCACCGCCTGGTCGAAGACCACTTCGACGTAATGCTGGCTCAAGGCCTGCGCGGCGATGGGCACGGCGGTCAGCCGGCCCGAGGTGCCGTCGAACGGCAACGGGATCAACTGCCCGCTGGTCTCGTCGCCCGACTGCCCGGGCGGCGAGCATGCGAGAACCAGGCCCATCAAAGCAGCCCCGCTCAGAGATGCGAGTGCACCGACTCTTCTCACTCTTCTCGTCATCATGGTAGTCCTCTTCCCTTGGCCCCGACTTCGCGGAAGCGACGTGACCACTAAACAACGCACCGCGCCGGCGCTAACCGCTACCGCCGCATGGAAGGCCTGCGCGATTCGACTTCGCGGAAGCGATGTGACCACTAAATAACGCACCGCGCCGGCGCTAACCGCTACCGCCGCATGGAAGGCCAGCGCGATTGAATCCAGACACCCCACTTCGCTATCCCGAAACCCTCTGAATCCACGGGTGAGGCACTGCGTGCATCGGTTTCGAGATAGGATCTGACCTGTCCGGGCTAGAGGGTGGAAAGGAATGCGCGACCAGACTCGACTTCGCGTATAGCTTCGTCCGCTAGCTCGGGCTGTGAACTAAGGTACTCTTAACCCAGATTACCGAACCTGTCAAACAATTTCTGCGTTTTTCAAGGAATTCTTGAGCAGGTCAAGAGAAATCTGGTGTGCTTCCAGGAGGCTTGCGGGGTCGCGAATAGGTGGTAGTCAGCGGGTGGATTCAGGGAGCAACGCAGCGGTCATGAGCCTCTCGCGCTCGTTCCGCGGCCTCCACTCCTTCAGCGGCCGGCTCCAATTCTTCCACCCGCCGCTGCACCTCGCTGAGGCAGTGAAAGCATTTACCTCGTTGATCAGAGGCCAAGCAGAACTAGATCGGACCAACGGGTGGGCGGGCCTACCGCGGCGGAAGCAGCAGCAGAGGGTGGCGATTGGACTACCCGGCCCGGGGCGGTTGGCGGTGGGCAAGGTGGGCAAGCAGCTGACCGACCACCTGAGTGGCTCCAAAGTGGCCCTGCAGGTCAGAGGTGTCAGGCTGAGAGACGCTGCAACAGCTCGCCGGACTCCTTGAGCCAGCCCGCGAGGCATTGCTGGAGATGGCCTTCGTCGGTCTCGGTGACATTGCCGCAGGGATGGACATCATCGTTCTCCCGGGTCCTTGTGCCGGTGCGTACCGTCGGGCGGGCTGCATCCAACATGCTGACGAAGTCCTGAAACGGCCCCTCCTCCCCCTGGTCGTCGTTCCACGATTCGTTGGACAAGACCTAGAGGATGACCGAGGGATGATCCCAGAGCCGGGCCATCCAGCCGGCTCTGTCGGCGAGCACGTTCCGATGCCAGACTTCATACTCCTGCGGTGTGAACTTGTAGTCGGCGTAGTCGTACAGCACGGGGAACCTGGGGGCTACCTTTTCTTGGGCGGCGGAGGAAGATCGGGACCGGAATCGTCCAGGTCGATTTCCGTGGTCTCGTCGGAGTTGGTCATGGCCTCGAGGGCACTGATCGCGTCGTTCTCCTCATCGTCCAGATCGATGTCGATATCATCGTCATCGGCAGGGCGGGGCTTCTTCATCGTGATCTTCTGTTCGTCTACGGACGGTCCACGGGCCTCCAGGCGAGTCTTGACGGGCCGAATCTCCGAAGGCTGACCGTCGATCTGGATGGTGAACACCACTGGCCCGACCACGATGTGGTCTCCAGGGGAGAGCTTATGCTCGACGACCCGCTGGTTGTTGATGTAGGTGCCGTTGGCGCTGCCCAGATCGCGAATGCTCACCATCTTGTCGCCGACCATGAGCAATGCGTGTTTGCGGGAGATCTCCTTGAGGGGAATTCGCAGGTCGCAGTCCTCGCGGCGGCCGATGACTGTCTGGCCCAAGGCGATGGGAAAGTCCTTGACCACCCCGTTGTCCTTCAGCATGACCAGAGAAACCTTCATGTGTGCCAAGTCTAATCGCTTTGTCCAGGGCACGCAAGCTTGCTCGGGCCCATAGCCGACCGCGGATGGGCCCGCAGGCCGGACTCGGCCGGGGCCTCCCTCGCCCGGCCCGGCCGCTCGGTTGTCCGCCCGCATTTCCGGCGGGCAGATGCGCCAGGGGCTGGCACGTCAGAGCGCAGGCCCAGGGTGTGTTGCGGATTGCCCGGGCGTGGAAACGTGTTGACGCAGCACGAACCAGTGCCGGGGGACGACGGCCCCGGCGGCTCGGCGCTCGGGGTTTCTCGCCCAGCCTGCTTGACAACTCCCGGGCCGGGCTTAAACTAGAGTGCTCTGTGGCTCGTGACGGGCCACGGGGTCAGAGCGGCGGCTGGTCTGCGTCGCCACTGACGACAACCTGGGGCCGTAGCTCAATTGGTTAGAGCATCGGATTGTCGATCCGAAGGTTGCGGGTTCGATCCCCGTCGGCCTCGTTCGTGTAAACCGCTGAAGGGAAATCACTTATGTGATTGCCCGTTTTCTTTTCCCGACCGATCTCCCTCATTTGGGCCCGATTGGGTCAGTTTTGGGTCAGTGGGGCTTCGCTCCGGTACCCGCGACTGAATCCGCCTCGCCTGCTCAAGATCGGCCTCCTGAACGGACAGGTAATAGCGCTGTGTGGTCTTGATATCGCTGTGCCCCGCCAGCCTTTGGACCACATGAGCAGGAAGACCCTGTGCCCAGTTGGTGATGCATGAACGGCGGAGATCGTGATAGGTGAACTTGGCGACTCCCGCCCGTTTCCGGAGCGTCGCGAGTCGCCGGTTCAGGTTGTTCAGCAACGCCCGGCGTTCATCCCACCGCCCCTCGCTCAGGGCTTCTCGAATGTGGTTCCATCGCTTCGTCGGCACGAAGATAGAGGGGCAGTCCGGAGCCCTGCGCGAAGAGCCGGTTCCTGCTTCCTTGCGAATCGCACGCGACCAAGAGAGTCAGCCGGTGCGCCGATTCTGGCGGCCCGCCACCATAGGTCTGGCGGCCGCCGCGTGTGTTGCTCTTGTGCTGGTTCTGCCCGCTCTGTGGCGAGCCTTGTCGCCGAAGCCGGCAACCGACACTCCGAAGACTACGGTCGCCGTGTCCCTTCCCGCGCTGCCGGCTCTGTCCGCCGATCGCTTGTTCGCCCAGCTCCGCGAGCCTGTTGAATCGCTGACCTCCCCGGCCGGCGAGCCGCTGAAGCGCGAGATCGAGCGTGCCCAGAACCGTGTCGCCGCCCGTCGGCCGCGACATTGTCGCTTGCCTGCCCTCCGGTTTCATGCCCCGAGCACACCGGGCGGAGTAGCCTTACCCTCGCGCCGCCCGGGCACTGTCCCTCTCGTCTCCTGGCGGTACAATCGCAGCAGGTGGTCATCTGTCCCTCGATGCGGCGTGGAAGGTGAGGGTCCCAATGGCGTCCATCTCCTTGATCTTCGTGATTCTGCTTCTCGCGATCGTGGTGATCGTTGTGCTTGCCATCCTCCGCCTTCGGCGAGGCCAGACCGTGTCGGTGCCTGTCTGTGGCAACTGCTCCTATCCTGTTCGGGGCTTGCCGACGTTCACCTGCCCGGAATGCGGTTCTGACCTCCGCGAAGTGGGGATTGTGACGCCTACGACTCGCCGCCCGCTGCCTCCGCTGGTCCTCGCGATCATCTGGACCCTGATACTCCCCGTTCCCGCGATGGTCGTGAGCGTCGTGGTCATCGGCGTGGTACCTCTGGTTCAGGAAACGACCATGAACGTGCATTACTTGGCGCCGTCTTCCGGAGCATACGCCGGCCTAGATTTGGAGAGTCACAGCCAGAACACAGTAGGCAGCGGCATACCGATCAGACCCTATGAACTGGTCTTTGCGCTAAGGATGAATCCCGGGCCTGCGGGCGATATGAAGACGAGCACAATGAGGATGGACGTCTCATCGAATCGTTGCAGCTATCTCGATGCTGCAGGAAAGCCTGTTGAGGGGTCGACCGGGTTGTCCGCGGAGACGCTTCGTGCATGGATGGCTGCGGCCGGCGTTGACACGAAGAAGCCGCAGGTGCAGGTCGAGATTGCCGAAATCATGAGTACGATTCAGTCGCTACTGGCCGGAACCATGCCATCGACCGGTTCGATCCCATTCACCAACCGCGGAGGAGGGACCTCCTCCAACACCAGTCCTCCGCGTTGGCTGGTCCCTTCGCTGGGCGGCTTCTGGTTGCTCGTCTGGCTTCTTGGGATCATCCGTATTGTGTGGAAACGGAAGCCACTGCCAGTGTGAGTGGCTTGCGGTCGGCCACCCGCCCGGAGAGGTCATGACGCCGCCGTAGTCGCGCTGTCGCTGTGCCCGCCCGTGCGAGTGGTGACGGCGGATTGATGAATGACCTCGAGCCTGCTCGAGCGATCCCGCCACTGGGAGGACGACAAGGTGCCATGCCTGCCGTGCGCAGGATCATGCTGAGACTGAGATCATGCTGAGACCTTCTCTGCCAGATGAGCTCTGGCGACGGCCATTTCCTCCGGCTGGGGCCCAACCGTGAAGGGGGGCGGCTCCAGGCCCAGCATCGCGTATTTGGATTCGCCCAGCGGATGAAAGGCGAGCAGCTCCACACCCTGGCAATGGGTCAGTTCGCGCCGCAGCCCGGCGACCTTGTCGAGGTGCTCCTCGCGCAGGTTCACGCCCGGAACCAGGAGGCATCGCAGCAGGGTTCGTCCCCCGGCACGATCCACCGCCCGGAGGTTATCGAGAATGGGGTCGAGGGCGACGCCGGTCAACTCGCGATGTTGGACCGGATCGGTGTGCTTGAGGTCCCACAGGAACAAATCGACCAGGGGAACCACCTCCGCGAATTGTCCGGCCGGGGCGTAGCCGCAGGTTTCCATGCAGGCGTGCAGGCCCAGCCTTCGTCCGGCCGTCAGCAGCTCGCGGGTGAACGGATACTGCATCATGGGTTCGCCGCCGGAAAGCGTCCAGCCGCCGCCGGATTCCTTGTAGAATATCCGGTCTCTTTCAACCTCCTGCATCACTTCGTCGGTGGTCATCTCCCGGCCGGCGGTGGTGATGGCCCCGGAGGGGCAGTGGGCGGCGCATCGTCGGCAGGCGGCGCAGGCATCCGGGCGGCTCCCTCGCCGTGCCAGCACATGGCGCGCGGCTCCGTTCGGACACACCGCCTCGCATGTCTTGCAGTCGATGCACAGGGTTGCCGAGAACAGAAGCTCCTTGCGGAGGCTCCACGATTCAGGGTTGTGGCACCAGGCGCAGCGCAGGGGGCAACCCTTGAGGAAGACCGTCGTGCGGATGCCCGGTCCGTCCTGGGTGCAGAACCGCTGAACGTCAAAGACCATCCCTGTAAGCATCGGAGTACCGACTGTGGGTCGCCGCTCCGCGAGCCGTGGGCGTGCGCAATCACTCCATCAGCACACCTGCTGCGTACGGTTGATGACCATGTCCTGCCACTGCCGGTCGAGGGTGGCGAACCGGGCGGACCATCCGGCCACGCGTACGGCCAGGTTCGGGTATTTCTCCGGATGACGCTGGGCATCCACCAGCATGGCCGAATCGACCACGTCCACGTGCATGAACCACCCGCCGAGGCGGACGAACCCGCGCATCAGGGCCACCAGGGCGGTCAGCCCGGCCTCGTCCTTGACGCTGTCGGGGTGGATTTTGAGCTCCACGGTCGCGCCGTTGGGTGCCCGCGTGAAGTCCAGGCCGCAGTAGGACCGGATGACGGCCGTCGGGCCTTGCTGGTCCGTTCCGGGTGATGGGGAGCAGTTGGTGGCGAGGTACTCGCCCTCGCGGTGTCCATCGGCGGTGGCCAGGCGATGGCCGGCAGGGCGTGACCATCCGATTTCCCGGCCGAACGTGCTGATCCCGGCCGGCCGGAGTACGCCCTCCCGCTCGCGGGTCCGTGCGGCCAGCCGCGTGTAGTCGTCAAAGACGCGCCGCATCATGGCGTCCGCCGCCGGGTCGTCGTTGCCGTAGAATCGGAAACGGTTCAGGACCAGCCGGCGCAGGTGCTCGTGACCCTTCCAGTCATCGCGAAGAATGCGCACAAAGTCGGTCAGGCCGATGTACTTCTCCTCGAATACCAGCTTGCGAATGACCAGCAGGCTGTTGGCTACATTCGCCATGCCTCCGGCGTGCGGGGCGAGGACACTGTAACGCGAACCACGGTCGTGGTAGCCGCGGGCCCGCTCGATGCAGTCTTCCACAAACAGCGAGACCAGCGGCGCGGGGACGCCGTTTCGGGCCCAGCCGTCAGCCTGTCGGTGGTGGGATTCGAGATGCCGATCCAGATGGGCCAGGAACGCGCCGTAGAGGTGCTCGAAGTCGGGGTACGCGGGCGGGTCGCCGCTGCCGTTCAGGCCAAGCGTGGCCTGGAGCAGCCCGAGCATGTCGAAGGGCACGTACGAGAACGTCGTTCGGCCGGGGATCAGCGCTTCCCAGCAGCCGTCATTGGTGAAGGTCCGGGCTTCGGCAAGCGGATAGCCGAGCTTCACCAGGCCGTCGATGACGACGTTTTCGTTGTAGACCCCGACCGTGCCGCCGCCATGCCGCTGGACCTCAGCCACCCGGCGCAGCAGCCGCTCGGGCGTCTGCGGGTTGATCCGCACGGCGATGGGAAAGTCGCTGATGTGCAGCTCCTCGACAATGTCCAGTACCAGGTACGTCACCTCGTTGGTGATGTCCCGGCCATCGGCGTCCACGCCGGAGAGAATGACGTTCTGGTAGAATTGGGCGTCGCCGGTGCCGCCGAACACGTCGGGGGCGCCCGTCCACTCGCAGCCCTTGATCCAGAAGTGGGCGAGGATCTCCCGGGCTTCATCCAGCGTCAGCCGGCCGTGCTCGAGATCGCGCTGCAGGTACGGCCCGAGCATCTGGTCGATGCGCCCGATGCCCGACCAATTGCCCATCAACCGCTGGAACGCGTACGTGAACCACAGCGACTGAACCGCCTGGTGGAAGGTCTGCGGCCGGCTCTCTGGCACGTCTCGAAGGGCCTCCCGTGCCCGGCGGTAGCCGTCGCGCTCCGGGCCGGTGGCGGCTGCGGCGAGTTCATCCAACTGCTCCATGTGCCGGCGGTGCCAGGCTTCGGCGGCCTCCAGGCACAGGAGCATGGATTGGAGCAGGTCCTCGCCGGGCGAGATCGACGTCGCGGAGCGGGATTGTGGTGCCCCTACTTCCTTCTGGAGGTCGCCCCGGGCCAGCCGCTCCGCGATTTGTCTCCGCAGCCCGCTATAGCCGCATTCGAGGACTTTGTGAAAGCCGAGGGTGGTGTGGCTGGTGCTGGGCACTCCGGCCAGCGGAGTCATGTGCCGAGGGCCGTCCAGCATGGTGGCCGATCCCACGATCCACTCGCCCGGCAGGATTCGCAGGGGAGCCTTCTGGGCCACCAGCATGGCCGCTCTGGCGTACTTCATGTTGGGGGTGGCCTCTTGGAGATCGGCCGGCGAGAGGGCGAAGTCGGCCTCCTTGAGCGAACGGCCGTGTTCCCCGCTCATGGCGCGAGCCGCCAAAGCGTGAGTGGCTTCGGAAAGCCTCTTTGGCGCGGCCGGCCGCCAGCGGCGCGACCAGCTGGCGACAGGGACGCTCTGTTCGGGCGAAGCGGGTGCTCCACTCGCCATCGACCCCAGCATGCCGCCCGCCGCAACCGAACCGGACAGGGCTTTGACGAATCCTCGACGACTGAGTTTCCCTTGGTCTGCATCCATCGATGGACCCTCACGAGCCAGGACATGATCTCGAGCATACGCCAAGACCTAGGCAAAGAGAAGCATACAATGGGCCGGGCCACTGCGATAGGGGCGAACTTCGTTCCGCCGCGCCGCACCACTTGCCATTCGTGCCCGAAGGGCGTCGACCGGTGTACGCCGCCCGGCCCGCGGGGCGGCGAGCCGCCGGCTTCACGATCCGCAACGAACGGGAGTGGCTATGGGTGCTCGGGGCGCGTCAGTCTTCTCTTGATATGGCCTGTGTCTCGGCACCGGGGGGGCGTTTCGAACGGCCCTTGGTCATTCTGCCGGCCTGCCTCGGCATGCCCCCCGCGGGAACGCCGCCGGAGTTTGCGGGGCGTAACCCCCTCGCGCTGGGCAAAAGCGACCCGCATGCGCTGCTCGCTCGGGAATCCTGCCAGGTATGCGATCGCCTTCACTGGCATGTCCGTCTCCTCGAGCAGACGTTTCGCCCGGTTCACCCGGCAGGCAATGATCTCCTCAACAACCGAATGGCCGATATAGCGCCGGAACCGGCGTTCCAGGGTTCGTTGGGTCACGCCCACTCCTTCGGCAAGTTGCTTGACGGAGATGGCCTGATGGCCGCGGGTCCATATTCGGGCCAGGGCTCCGGAGACCACCGAGTCTGCGGGCAGATCAAGCTGAACCGAGGGCTCCAGGGCGCTGGGCAGTCTGATGCCCGCGACCGCCTCGATGACGGTGCCCAGCAGGCCCAGCGCGTGCAGTGACAGGAGAATTGAATTGCGGGCCGGATTAACCAGGACCTTGTCGATCAGCTCGTCGAAGCACCTGACCAGCAGCTCCGAGCCGGTGATGCGACGCACCGGGCACTCGCGTTGGAGGAGGGTTATGTCCATCAGCCGATGGGCCAGTTCGCCGCTGAAACAGAGCCACCGCTCCGTCCAGCCGACCTTGGGTGACGGCCGATACCGGTGCCACACGCCCGGAAACAGGAAAATGACGCTCTGGGGACGGACCGGCAGCGGCCCGGTGGTCTTCGACTCGAAAAGGCCAGTTCCCTTGTTGATCAGGAGCAGCGCGAACTCCGGGAGTTGACGTCCCTGCTCCCAGCGGAAGTGGTACAGGTGAGGATGGGCTTGCCGGGGGTAGACGGATCCCGGCGGAGTTGTTGCCCGCCCGATCCCCGTCAGGTAGATGCCCCAGCGCATGGCGTCATCGTTCACCGGCAGGTAGTAGTGTACGTCGCGTGCTGATCCCATGACGATTTTCAACCCTTTGAGTTCGCCTGAACCATAGCACGAGCATAGCAGGACGGCAATAGGCGTGTCGGGAAACACCTGTTGATTCCGCTTGCCCCGATCGCCGACAAACCGTTAGCATACGAGAAGTTCTATCGGATTCCCGGGACGTGCGAAGAGCAGGTTCCGCCTGTACTTCAGGGCTTCGGCCGGGCCTCCGGCCTGGGCCACTCGCCTGGGCATTCTGTGGTGGGGCTTGAACCAGGCACCGCCCAGCGGCCGGCTGGGCCCAGCCTCGGCGTGGCCAGAGGGGGCCCGGGCACAACCGATCGTTTCCGGCGGCCACGGTCGCGGTGATGCGGGCGCGCCCGCGTTCGCAGAGAGAGGAAGGAGGCGAGAATCCGCGAGTCAGCATTGTACCGCGCTGTTCGGCCTCGTGGCTGGCGGGGGGAGCGTCACCAGGACCTCCTGGGGAGTCGCGGCGGCAGTCCGGCCGTCTGGACAGGGCTCTCACGTCCCCTGGACAAACGTCTCCGCTGATCCGCATCACAGCGCGACCATGAATTCACTTTGCATTGGGAGGAAGACCAAATGCGCACCAATCTGCACCTGTGGCCCTGGATCGTGACACTGGCCTTGCCGGCTGCCGGGCCCGCGTGGGGCCAGTTCAGCTACGTCAGCGACTTCAACTCGGTCGCGCCCGGCACGAAGCCTCCGGGCTGGGTGACCCGGAACTACTACGGCCCAACTTACGACCCGGTCATCTTCAGCCAGGACCCGGCCGGCTGGAACGAGGCCTGTTCCTCGACGCTGTGGGGCATTCCAGGAGCCCAGGACTACGCGCTCTGCGGCAATCGCCTCACACTGATCCACGCAGGCTTCGCCGACGTCGGCGCCGCCACCGCCTGGTACGCCGGCAACTCCGATCCCGGCTACCCGATGAACCTCCAGCAGCAGAGCCTCAAGGCCGAATTCGACATGTTCCTGCGCGTCGGCCATACCTGGATCAATGTAGCGGGGGATGGAGCCACCTTCGCCGTTCAACCGGTTGCAGACGCGGTTGATGCCCAACAGGCGGTTGGCGCCTGCGGCGCGGGCGGCAGCATGTTCGGTTGGCAGGCCGGCGGTTTCGCCATTGAGTTTGACAACTGGCCCAGCGGTGGCAATGGCGAACCTGCAGTGTATTCCCAGGGGCTTGGAACAGACTGGGGTCCCGCCAGGAACCACCTGGGGGTGGACGTCTACTCGTTCTGGGATCTCTACAGCGTGGGCTTCCCCAGTCTCCAGACCGACTTGGATGTGCTGGATCTGGTCAACGGCCCGTTCTACTGGCCTACCGGAGTGTCACCTGATGCCTTGCCCTACATGATGATGATTGGTACCTGCAACATCCCCATTCATATCACCGTCTATTACAACGATCCGGACCACGGCGGGCTGGGACAGGTTCAAGTGTACATGAGGATCCCCAATTCAACCGGTCTGCCCGGCGTCCTGCTCGACCTCCAGCCGGGCGGGTACGGCCTTGGCGAAGGTGATCCTCCCGAAGGCAAGAAGGTCCTCGACTACCAGGTCGGCCCTTGGCCTAGCACCGGTGCGGTTTTCGGCTTCAGTGCCGGCGGGGGTTCGGCGACGGGCACCATGCAGTTCGCCAACGTTCGAGTGAGTACCACGGGTGTCAGCGGCACAGCCCTGCCGTACTCCGGCAGTATTCCGCAGCTCGCCGCCGGCGATCCGGTTACCTTGACCGCTTCGCCGACCGCCGGTACGCCGAGCCAACCCGGCTGGGATGTGACCACTTACGCCTCCAAGGTCCAGCTTCCCAGTCTTGGCTTCCTCAAGAGAGACATAGCGACAGACCTGGCCTCGGGCGTCAATGCACATCTGTCGCTGCTTGCCAGCGTCACTGGAGAGCCGGCCATCGACTACGTCGATACCGGCGATAACGGCAACCTGGGACGGGGCCGGTACTTCCCCGGCCTCACCGACGGGGCCGATCACGACAACTTCACCATGACGGCCAAAGGGTGGATCCAGTTCCCGGCCGCCGGCGACTACTCCCTGGGCATTGGCGCTGACGACCAGGTCGAGGTCTCCATCGGAGGCCAGGTCGTACTCTCCGGTTTCACCGGCATGTACGTCGGTCAGAATGAGGACATCCGCTGCAACCTGCATGTCGACCCCGCCGGCATCTACCCCATCCAGATCACCTATGTTGCCGCCACCTCCGGCGACGGCGTCGAGTTCTATCGCCGTCTGACCAACATCACCAACCCAATGACCTTCCCGTATGCGGCCATCGGCAGCACCAACGCCGGGCTGGCCGACCAGCCGGTCGTCTACGGGCTGTTGGATGGCAAGGCAGCGCCCCTGGACTTGTCGGGCGGCGAACCGTGGACACTCACCCTTTCCAAGACCGAGCGGGTCGACAACGGCACCGCCGGCGGCACGACCGGCTTCAAGATCAAGACGACGCCCTCGCCATGGATCTACTTCCAGCCCGGCTCGGGCTACAACCTGTTCTGGAAGCGCGATCGGGAATGCGAGGACTGGAACACCGTTGCGTTGATGTTCCTGGACTTCCTCGGTAACGATCCGGCCCACGCGAGCACGGCCGACACCATCAACTTCGCTACCGGTGAGACCTCCGGGTGGCCTCGCGTGTTCACCGGCGGCAATCCGTTCCCCAACGCTCCCGCGGATGTGCAGATGTTTGCCCTGCGGGCGGAAGGCTTCGTTGACTTGGCCCCGGGCACCTACCTCCTGGGTCTGGATGCCAATGACCAGGCCCGGCTCTTCATCGGCAATCAGGCCGTCGACGTTGTCTACTATCAGCCGCACCTCATGCTCTTCAAGCTGGTTGTGCCGGAAGACGCCGGCGGGACCTACCCGATCCGTGTCGAGTACACCCAGTACCTCGATGTGGGCTACCTCGACCTCTATCAGGTGGTTGATGGCAACCTTGTGCTGGTCAACGGCCCGGGTTCCACCCTCACCGTCTACCAGTCCGTGACCCCAGGTGCCAGCTACCATGTCAACAGGACGAACGGCTACGTCATCCCGGCGGGGGCTAAACGCGCCGACCTGGGCGGCGGTGGCACGCCCGGCTGGAACGCCATCTTTGCGCCCTGCCTGCCAGACCAGCCGTTCTTCGGCTACGCCGAGGCGGCCCTTAGCTACGATCTCGCCGGCGGCCCGAACATCGTGATCGTCGCCCCGCCCGACACCAGCCAACACCCCAACGTCGTCGCCTATGGCGTCGCCGGCCAGGGGCTCGGCCATTTCCCCGCCAGTCAGACCGACTGGATGGCGGCCTTCCCAAGTTGCCCGGCCAACTACGACGACTTCGCCGTGGCCCTGGAGGGCTTGATCGAGTTTCCCGCACCCGGCGACTACGGCTTCAATACCTGTACCTCGGGTGCCTGCAAGATGTGGATCGGCGGACAGCTCGTCCAGAGTCACTCGGCCGCCTTCGCCTGGCCGTACAACAACGGCGATGCCGCCCAGGACAACGTCGCGGTCTCCGTGCACGTGGAAGAGGCAGGGATCTACGACATCCGCGTGGCTTATCTCCAGGCCGTCTCCGTAACGCCCACGCCTCTGCTCGAGGTGTTCCAGTACCAGACGGCCGACGCGGCCCCTGTGCTGCTCAACAGCCCCGGCGCTCTGAGCGTGTTCCAGAACCTGGCCGACGGCGGCACTCCGCGCAATCCGGTCATGCTTTCGACCAGCGCCAAGGTGGCTCCCTACGACGCCGGTATCACGCCAGGTCTGCATGCTGAGGTTGTCTCTTGGGCAGCGGCCAGCGGCGACACCTACGGGTTGTCCATCTACGGCGGCCTCGGCCACGACGCGTTCATCAGCCTCCATCAGGCCAGGGATCTGCTCGACGCGGTGGCCTACGGCGACAGCAATGCACTCCTTCGGCAGCAGGGGACGGTCGCGTTCAGCGGCATCGTCTACCAGGTCGGCTTCAAGACCGACAATTGGGCCCTTCCGGCCGGAGAACCGTTCCCCGGAGAGCTGGACAACTGGTTTGCCATGCGTCTCAGCGGCCGAATCGCGCTGAAGAAGGGTGGCACCGTCATGGGCGTCTTTGCCGATGACGCGGTGATCGTCAAGATCGGCGGGGTGGACCTGCATCGCGAGGGGGCCACCTACGATGCCAACGAATGGCCGATGATGTACGTGTATGCCCCGGAGGACGGCCTCTACCCGATCGAGATTGACTACTTGGCTAAAAGTGGCAACACGTTTCTCTGGCTGGTAACCACTGACCCGGCCTGGACGGTGTGGAACCCGATCAACTCGGATCCCAACTACTTCGGCGTGCACTTCTACGCCGACGTGGCCACCTGCGACCATCAGCCGTTCGCCGACGCGGACGGCGACGGCGACGTCGACCAGGTCGACTTCGGCACGTTCCAGGCCTGCTTCACGGGATCAACGCCACCGTCCGGGCCGCTTGGCTTGTGCAAGTGCTTCGATCGCGACAACTACGGCGTGGGCAATGGCGCCGTCGACGCCGCGGACTTGGCAGAGTTCGCCAAGTGCTACACGGGTGCGATGATTCCGTGGTCGTCGGCTCAGTCGCCGGACTGCAAGCCCTAGCCCACCCGCCATGGCGTGAAGGCCGTGGTCCTCCCGGCGGCCACGGGCGAATCGACCCGCCCGTGGCCGTCCCCTTGAGCATCGCTAACCGCCGGCGAGGGTTCAGGTCCTCGACAGTCAGAACTGGGAGAACCAGGTGAGCCCGGAGGGCATTCAGAACCACGCCCAACCGAACCATGTCCTGTTCCCCCGCGCCATGGGCGGGGCAGGAAAACGCCAGACGAGCCGGGGCAAGTCCAGTCGGCCTACGATCCACGCCTGATTCGCTCGATGATTCCGCTGGTGCTCAGGCCCTTTTCCATGGGCACGAGGACCACCCGGCCACCCGTGGCTTCGACATGTTCTCGTCCGACCACGCCCTTGTTCGCCCAGTCCTCGCCCTTGACCAGAACGTTCGGGGAGAGCTTCTCGATGACCTCCTTCGGGGTCGGGTCGTCGTAGATCACCACGTAGTCCACGCAGCCCAAGGCGGCCAGGACTTCCGCTCGCTGATCCTGGGGCACGATGGGCCGGCCGGGAGCCTTGCCCTGGGCACGCACCGAGACATCCGAGTTCAGGCCGACGACCAGAATCGCGCCCATCCTCCGGCACTGTTCCAGCAGTCGCACGTGTCCCACGTGCAGCAGATCGTAGCAGCCATTCGTGAATACTACCGTCTCGCCCCGGCTCTGCCGAAGGGTCAGCTCGGCGGCCAGCTCCTTCAAGTCACGAATCTTGCTGCCGGCCGAGCCCGACGAGATCCGCAGGTCGGCGATGACCTCGTCACGTCGGATCGGCACGCAGCCGAACTTCTCGACTTCCAGGCCGCCGGCCACGTTGGTCAGATGAGCGGCCTGTTCCCAAGTCGCCCCGGCCACCCGAGCGGCCACCAGCATGGCCAGCACGGCGTCGCCCGCGCCGGTATTGTCGTACACCGCGCGTGGCCGCGTCGGAACGTGCACCGGCTTCTGCCCGCGGACCGCCAGGACAACACCCTCGCGGTCCAGGGTGACCAGCAACCCCTCCAGGTCACATCGCTCGATCAGGGGGTTCACCTCGGCCAGCACGGTCGTCAAGCTCGTGTCCGCGCAACCACTGGCGATCTGGAACTCGTTTCGGTTCGGCGTCAGCATCGTTGCCCCGCGGTACCGGGTGTAGTCGCTGATCCGAGCCGGATCCACCAGGACCGGCTTGCCTGCTTCCCGCGCCGCCGCGATGATGCGTCGGCACAGGGCATCGCTGAGCAACCCCTTGCCGTAATCCTCCAGGCACACCGCTACCACGTGGGAGGTGCATCGCCGTACCAGCTCGGCCAGCCGATCCGCATCACCGGGACCGAGCGGCCGGGTCACCTCCTCGTCGACACGCATGAGTTGCTGCCGATGGCGATGCTGGGCCAGGCCGACAAACCGCGTCTTGGTGGTGGTGGGGCGATCACCGACCGCGAGTACGCCACGCGTGCTGATCGCCTGGTTCTGCAACAAGGCTCGCAGCCGGCTGCCGGAATCGTCCAGCCCCACCGCTCCGCAGCAGATGACGTCCAGGCCGAGCTCACGCAGGTTTGCGGCCACACTGCCCGCCCCGCCGACCCGCTCTTCCTCCGATTTCTTGCACAGCACCGGCACCGGGGCTTCCGGGCTGATCCGCTCCGCGTCGCCGTACACATATCGATCCAGGATCAGATCGCCGACCAGCAGCACCCGCTGGCCACCGAACGCCTCCGCCAATCGAATCAGCTCTGGAATCAAGGGCCACTCCTTTGCCCAGGACGGAATGTTGCCGCCGTAACAACCTGTCGGCCATGTGGTTACGCCATGGGGCGGGCGCGGAATCGCACACCTCGCACCTCGGCGGCTCATGGTATTCAAGCCTTGGGAGAGCGTCAATTCCGCGGCGGCGGGCGGCCACCTTCCCCAGCCCTTGCATTGGGGCTGGGTTTGGCTACACTACCTGCGAAATCGCGTGCGCCGCGGGGCGGGTAGCTTATGTCCCTTGCACGCCGCGTCATGATTGCTTCCTCACTTTACACACGGAGCACAGGGTTCACCACGATGATTGATGTCGCCGCTTTGATCCGCGAGGGCAAGATCCAACAAGCCGAGACCGAACTGAGCCAGAGCCAGGCGGAATCCGCCAACAATCCGCAATGGCATTTCGCTCGCGGGCGGCTTCTGGAAGCCAAGGGGCAGGGCGAGGATGCCGTGGCCGCCTACGAGAAGGCTCTGAGCATGGACCCCAATCACCAGGAGGCGATGTTTGCGCTCGCCTTCTACCTCGATTTGCACGGCGCGGACGATGAAGCCGTCAAATACTACGAGGCCCTGGCCGCCAAGACACCTGCCCATGTGAACGCCCTGATCAATCTGGCGGTGATTTACGAGGATCGCGCCCGATATGAGGATGCCCTCCGCTGCATCGATCGCATCTTGGCGGAGCAACCTAATCACCAGCGGGCCCGCATGTTCGCAAAGGACATCGAGAGCTCGATGGACATGTACTATGACGAGAACCAGGAACGCAGCCGCCAGAAACGCAATGCGATCCTCGATACGCCGATCGCGGACTTCGAACTGAGTGTCCGCAGCCGCAACTGCCTCCGCAAGATGAACATCAACTCGCTCGGCGATCTGCTGCGCATCAGCGAGGCGGAACTGCTGGCCTACAAGAACTTCGGCGAGACCTCGCTCAACGAGATCAAGGCCATGCTTGCCCAAAAGGGGCTGCGGCTGGGCCAGCTCAAGGAGGAGGCCATTCGGTCAACTCGCCCGGCGCCGCGTCGCCAGCTCCCGGAGGGCTCTCCGGATGTACTCAACAAGTACCTGTCCGAGATCGAGTTCTCGAGCCGGTCGCGAAAATGCCTCCAGCGGCTGAACCTGGTCACGCTGGGCGACCTGATCATGCGGACCGAGGCCGAACTCCTGGCAACCAAAAACTTCGGGCAGACCTCCTTGAACGAAATCAAGGCCAAGTTGGCGGAGTTCGGCGTCAGCCTCCGCAAACCGGAGTAGAATTCACGACGATCGCTACCGGGCTGAGCAGTATGCCGTCGGACAGGTTGGCTGCCTGTCGAGTGACCACCCGGTCGTTGTGGCCCCATGATCACCGTATGTGCTGTCTCGCCACACTGGGATTGTGGGTGCTCCTCGGCACGGGCTGTCATCAGACACCCGAGACGGCACCTGCCGGCGCGGCCTCACGTCCCGCGGAGGCGGTTCCCGAGCCTATTGACCGGCAGATCCGCGTCCTGTTGCTGGAGGGGACGCCCGCGTGTTCGGTCAGCTCGGATGACGCCTTCGATCTGATTGACCCCACCGCAGGTACCCATTTTGGCCAGGGCGAAGGGGGCAAGCCGCTCGGCGTCGTGTTTGAGGATCAACGGATTCGCGTGCCATCGCTGCAACTCGACTTGGCCGACCAAGTCGTTGACCTGGTTCCCCGCGGCCTGGAGCCCATCGGGATCCAGGTCAACGGCAAGGTCCAGTACTATCGCGGCTGGATCCGGTTCGCCCGGACCGGCGACAACGCCGGTGCGGTCACCAATGTCGTTGACATCGAAGACTACCTCATCGCCGTCGTGGATGCCGAACTCCCGCGGCGATTTCATCAGGAAACGTTTCGAGCCCAGGCCATCGCGGCTCGGACGTACGCCTGGTATCACAAGCAGACCACGGGCAAGAAGCGCTTCTGGGACGTGAAGGCGACGGAGCGATCGCAGGTATACCGCGGGATCAACCGGAGTCCGCACGGCTCTCCTGCCGCCGAGGCGGTCTACGACACCCGTGGCTTGGTCTGTGCCTGGGATGCTCCCGAGGGCGAGCGGATCTTCTGCGCATACTACTCCTCCGCCTGTGGCGGGACGACCGCTTCGGCAGCCGCCATCAACGGGCGGGAAGACGCCCAGATCCCGCCCCTAACCGGCAATGTGCAGTGCGATTCCTGCCGAAACGCGCCCGATCGTTCCTGGGGGCCGGTTTCACTCGGCAAAACGATGATCACCGAGGCGCTCCGCGGCCGATATCCTCGTTTTAAGGCCCTCGGTCTCATCGAACGCATCGAGGTGGCCGAGGCGACTCCCGCCGGGCGAGCGGTGAGGTACCGGTGCATCGACGGCCAGAATCGCGAGGTCGAGATCGAGGCCGAAAACCTGCGGCTGACGCTCGATCCCAGCGGACGCGAGATCCGCAGCACCTGCTTCGTTCTCGCCAGCAACGGCTCTGAGTGCGTGTTCCAGGAAGGACGCGGTCTGGGCCACGGCGTCGGCTTGTGTCAGTACGGCGCGGACGCCTTGGCTCGCCAGGGGATGAAAGCGAGCCAGATTCTGAAGTTGTACTATCCGTCTTCTCGGGTAAGAAGGGCGTACTGAAGGTTCGCACGCATGGAGGCTGAGTCCAGGTTGCGGCTGTCGACCGTCCTGCGCTATGCGGTTTGCGCCGCGGCTCTGGCTTGGCTCTATCACAAGACGGACTGGGGCCAGTTCAAGCAGGTTCTGGTCAGTGCAGATTGGCGGCTGGCCCTGCTGGCAGTGCTGGTCTTCGGTCCGGCGGTGCTGCTCATCTCGGTTCGCCTCAAGGTGCTCCTGGCAGTCCAGCGGGTCCATCTCTCCGTGTGGCAAGCCGTGAAGGTCACCTTCGCGGGAAACTTCGTGATCAGCGCCTTGCCGGTGGGGACGCCCGGCGGCGATTCGGTCAAAGCCTACTACGTCGCTCGAGACACACCCCTGAAGCACGAGGCGGTCACGGCCGTCTTCTTCGATCGGGCGGTGGGCGTGCTCGGCCTGTTGCTCATGGCCGGCGTCATTGTCCTGGTCGACTGGGACAATCCGGCCTTCAAGGTGTGGGGGCGGGTCATCGGCCTTCTCCTGCTGGTCCTCGTGGCCGGCGTAGGTTTGTACGCGTCGGCTTACGTTCGCCGTGCACTCCAACTGTGGCGAGTGGTCGCGATTCTGCCTCTCAGCCGGCACATTCACCGCGTGGACAAGGCGATCATGGCCTTCCGTCAAGACCTGGGACGGATACTCGTCTCAATGTGCTTAACTTTCGTTCTCCAAACGATTTCCATTGCAGCGTATTTCCTCGCAGGATGGGCCCTGGGCGTGGTGGGCACCGATCCGTGGACGGCGTTTCCGGTGTATCTGGCCTATACCCCGATCTGTCTGCTCACCGGGGCGTTGCCGATCGGCGTGATGGAACTGACTTTCCAGGAGCTGTTCGCCGGAGCCGCAGGACTGGGCAGTCCCGAGGCGGCGTTGTCCCTCTCGTTCTTCGGGCGACTGATCCAGCTGATCTGGGCACTCCCGGGAGGCCTGGTGGTGCTCCGCTCTCGGGCCGACCTGGAAAAGGCCAGTTTGGACGCGGCCGAGTAGGTCCACCCGCCTGTTGCTCCTATACTCCACCGGCGGCCGGTTTGCAGCGGCCGGCTAATAAGTTATCTTAATGTCGGTTCCTGATACTCGCGTTGCGTGTGACCTTCAGATGGAAACCGTATGGGATGGCGCGGCAGTCTGCCGCGGGACATGTGGTCTCGTGAGTAGCCGCGCGCTGCCCTGCAGCAGACAAGGGAGGGCGCTTCGGCGACCACCGCGATCCTCCTCGCACCCGGTCGTCAGCGTCAGACATCCGTGACGAGACTGGATACCCAAATCGAGCAGGCCGCTGCGGCCAAGAACCTGGAAGACCTCAAGAGCGCCATCGTCCGGTTCGCCGGCGACTCCGGCGACGGCATGCAGGTGGTCGGTACCCAGTTCACCAACGCGACCGCATTGGTGGGCAACGACCTGGCTACCCTGCCGGATTTCCCCGCCGAGATCCGTGCCCCGGCCGGCAGTCTCGCCGGTGTCTCCGGCTTCCAGATCAACTTCGCCAGCACCGAGATATTCACGCCCGGGGATACCGTTCAGACCCTGGTGGCAATGAACCCTGCAGCCCTCAAAGTCAACCTCGGCGATCTGGAGCGAGGCGGCCATCTCATCGTCAACTCCGACGCGTTCACGCCCCAGACCATCAAGCAGGCAGGCTACGACAAGGACCCGCTTGAGGGCGACGAGCTGGCCGGCTACCACCTGCACAAGGTGCCCATGACCCGGCTGACGCTGGACTGCGTTAAGGACGTGGGGCTCAAGCACAAAGATGCGGAACGCTGCAAGAACATCTTCGCCCTGGGCTTGACCTACTGGCTGTATGAGCGTCCCTTGGCCCCGACCCTCCGGTGGCTTCAGGAGAAGTTCGGCAAGGACGAGAAGCTCCGCCAGGCCAACGAGTTGGCCCTTCGGGCGGGCTTCAACTACGGCAACACCACCGAGCTCTTTCAGGTCCACTATCGAATTCTGCCCGCCAGGCAGGAGCCGGGCGTCTATCGCAAGATCAGGGGAAACGACGCGGCCGCCTACGGTCTGATTGCCGCCGCGTGGCAAGCCGGCAAGCGGCTCTTCTACACCGGCTACCCGATTACGCCGGCCAGCGACATCCTCCACGAGCTGGTCAAGCACAAGAACTTCCAGGTCAAGGTCTTCCAGGCTGAGGACGAGATTGCCGCAATGTGTGCGGCGATCGGGGCGGCGTATGGGGGGGCCATGGCCGCCACCGGCACGAGCGGGCCGGGCATGGCCCTCAAGAGCGAGGCCCTCGGCCTGGCGGTCATGCTCGAATTGCCGGTCGTGATCATCAATGTCCAGCGGGCCGGCCCGAGCACCGGTTTGCCCACCAAGACCGAGCAGGCCGACCTGCTTCAGGCTGTCGGCGGGCGCCACGGAGAGTGCCCGTTGCCCATTCTCGCCGCCCAGTCACCCTCGGACTGCTTCTGGACGGCGTTTGAGGCTTTCAAGATCGCGGTCAGGTACATGACTCCCGTGATCATGCTCAGCGACGGCTACCTGGCCAATGGATCGGAGCCGTGGCGCGTTCCCCGGGTCGAGGACCTGCCCAAGATTCCCGTGGCCCACCCCACCGATCCCGAGGGCTTCAGGCCTTACTCCCGCAACCCGGACCTCGCCCGTCCCTGGGCGCTGCCCGGCACCCGGGGGCTGGCCCATCGGGTCGGCGGATTGGAAAAGGAAGACCTCACCGGTCGTGTGTCCTACGACCCGGTGAACCATGAGCGCATGTGCCGGTTCAGGGCGGCCAAGATCGCCAAGGTGGCCGAGAGCATTCCGGATCAGGCCATCTACGGCGACGATCACGGCGACCTGGTCCTGGTCAGCTGGGGCGGAACCTTCGGCTCCGTTCGGACCGCCGTCGAGCGGGCCAGAGAAGCCGGCCGGAGCGTCTCCCACATCCACCTCCGCCACCTGAACCCCATGCCCCGCAATCTCGGTACCCTTCTCCGGGGCTTCCGGAAGATCCTCGTTCCCGAGCTCAATATGGGCCAGTTGCTCATGCTCCTTCGCGCCACCTACCTGGTCGACGCCGTCGGGATCGACAAGATGCAGGGCCGACCGTTCACCGTGGCCGAACTGGTACTCAAGATTCAGCAGACCCTCGAGGGGGATCATTGACATGTCCGATACCGCGACCTTGCCGGTGGTTAATCTGCAGCCCAAAGACTACGGAAGCAACCAGGAAATCCGCTGGTGCCCAGGCTGCGGCGACTACTCCATCCTGGCCCAGATCAAGAAGGCGTTCAGCAATCTCGGCAAGGACCCGGACAACGTGGTGTTCGTCTCCGGCATCGGCTGCTCCAGCCGGTTGCCGTACTACATGAACACCTTCGGGATCCACAGCATCCACGGACGGGCCCCGGCCCTGGCAACCGGTCTGCGGCTGGCCCGCCCGGATCTCGAGATTTGGGTGATCACCGGTGACGGTGACGGCCTGTCCATCGGCGGCAACCACCTGCTCCACTCGATCCGCCGCAATCTCAACATCAAGATCCTCATGTTCAACAACCGAATCTACGGCCTGACCAAGGGACAGGTGTCACCGACATCGGAACGGAACAAGAAGACCGTGTCGACGCCGTTCGGCTCCGTCGGGGCCAGCATCAATCCCTGCTCCTTCGCCATCGGCGCGGAGGCCACCTTTGTGGCCCGCACCGTGGACATGTATCCCGCCCATCTCCAGTATACTCTCGAGCGGGCGGCCAAGCACCGCGGAATGGCCTTTGTCGAGATCTATCAGAACTGCAACATCTTCAACAACGAGGCGTTTAATCACGCCACCGATCGCGAGACCCGGGACGACAACATCGTCGAGCTCGAGCACGGCAAGGCTCTCATCTTCGGGAAGAACAAGGACAAGGGCGTTCGCCTTCGCCGCGACTACCGGCCGGAAGTCGTCAAACTGGGCGACGACGGAGCCAGCATCTACGACCTCCTCATTCACGACGAGAAAGCCACCTCGCCGGCCCTGGCCTTCCTCCTCAGCCGCCTGCGCTACCCGGACTACCCCGAGCCGATCGGAGTCTTCCGCGATATCGAGCAGGCGGTCTACAACGAGCTGATCGAAGAGCAGATCCAGCGGCTGACCAAGGAGAAGGGCGAGCCCGATCTCCAGAAGTTGCTCAACGGGCCGGAAACCTGGGAAGTGCAAGCGAATTGAAAAGGCGACAGCCGGCGACTCCACCATGCGCGTGTACCGGGTTGCCGATGCCAAGAACCATCAGGCGGCGATGGCAAGCTGCCTCCGGCAGATCCTCGAGGCCTTCCCCGTGGTGACCGGGCTTCAGTGACGCTATCATGGCGTTGCGGCAGGGGGAGCGTCAGGAGTCCGATCCATGCGCGTGGTGTTCTTCGGGACTGGTGACTTCGCCGTGCCCAGCCTGCGCTGGCTGGGCAACAGCCCCCACGAAGTCGTGCTGGTCGTGACTCAGCCTGACCGGCCGGCCGGTCGGGGCAAGAAGCTCCTCCCTACCCCTGTGGCCGCGCGGGCGGCCCAGGACGGCATGCGTCTCCTCCGTTGTGAGGACGTCAACACGACCGACTGCGTCGAGAGCCTCCGCCGGCTCAGACCCGATCTCGGCGTCGTGATCGACTTCGGCCAGAAACTCCAGGCCGAGGTCCGCTCCGTTTTTCCCAGCGAGTGCATTAATCTGCACGCGTCGCTTCTGCCCAAGTACCGCGGGGCGGCCCCGGTGGCGCACGCCATCCTGTCCGGTGAGCGGAAGACGGGGGTCAGTGTCTTCCGCCTGGTCGATCGAATGGATGCCGGACCAGTGCTGGTGCAGCGGGAGACGGCCATCGGTCCCTACGAGACTCAGGAGGAGTTGCACGGGCGGTTGGCGGCCATAGGTTGCGACGCGATCGACGCCGCGTTCAAGCTGTTCTCCGGCGATCGTCTGCCGGAGGGCAAGCCGCAGGACGAATCGCAGGCGACCCGGGCCCCGAAGCTCTCCAAGGCCGACGGTTTGCTGCGCTTCGATGAACCCGCCGAATGGATCGCCCGCCGCTGCCGGGCATTGTGGCCCTGGCCCGGGGCCCGCTGCCAGTACCTCGGGTCGGAGGGGCGGCCGGTCGAGGTGACCCTGATCTCCGCGACGGCAACACCGGTGCCCGTCGATTCACCCCCGGGCACGGTCACGCCCATTCTGACCGTGGCCACCGGCTCCGGGACGCTCGAAATTCACAGTCTCCAGCCGGCCGGCAAACGCCCCATGGGCTGGCAGGACTTCGTCAACGGCCGCCACGTTCAAGCCGGTTGCCGGTTCGTCTCCCTGGGGGCCTAATGCAGATCATCGTCTTTGTCGCCTTCGCCATCGCCCTGAGCGTTCCACTGAATGGACCTCCGTGGCAGACGGTAGCCAGGCCGGAAGTGATCTGGGCGACGGTCGCAGCCCAGGTGCTTTTCCCCGCCCTGGTCGCCTGGCTCTACGTCCGACTGGTCCTTCACCGGCTGGAAGTGAACCCTGCCTGGCTGCCCGACGCCCAGGAACGTCTGTCGCAGGGCGGAACGGCGATTCGCGGCGTCCTCGTCGCGGAGCTGTGTTTCCTGCTCTACGGTACCGGCTGGGGGCCGCTGGTTCGCAGCTGGCCGGTGGTCGGATCGGTCTACGGGCTCGACGAGCTTGTCCTGCTGGCTCCGTTCTTCCTGGGTGTTGTCCTGTCGTGGTTTGTCCTGTACCCGGCCGATCGGGCGGTACGCGAAGTGGCCATGGATCGGCGCCTCCTGGCGTCGGTTCCCATGCGACCGGTGTGGAATCGACGGGCGTTTCTTTCCTTCATGATCCGGCAGAACGTGCTGATCATCCTCATCCCCATGCTGCCGATCCTGTTCGCGAACGACTTCGTCGCTGAACATGCGGATTGGCTTCGGCGGTTCACCCGCGTGGCCTGGGGCGACCAGGCGCTGCTCGTCCTGATTGCCGGGGTCGTGTTTCTGTTCGCCCCGGTCGCTCTCCGCCATATCTGGCACACCCGGCCGTTGCCCCCTGGCGACCTCCGCGAACGGCTCGAGGCGATGTCGCTCCGGGTCGGATTTCGCTCCCGCGAGATCCTGATCTGGGAGAGCGACGGCATGGTGGTCAACGCGGCAGTGATGGGAATCGTCCGCCCGCTCCGGTACGTCCTGCTCTCCGACGGCCTGATCGAGATGATGGAGGACCGAAAGATCGAGGCGGTGTTCGGCCATGAGGTCGGTCACGTCAGGCATCACCACATGCTGTTCTACCTGCTTTTCACGATTGCGAGCATGCTGGCCGTCGGCGGGGCGATCCATCTTGCCGTGCAGTTCTGGCCCCAGCTGCTCCATAACCGGTCCGGATTGCAGGACTACTTCCAGGTGGTCGCTATGGCGATGATCATCCTGACCTGGGTCCTGGGCTTCGGTATCGTCTCTCGCCGTTTCGAGTGGCAGTCCGACTTGTTTGGCAGCCGCAGCATCACGCCGCCCCCCGAGGAGTGCGATCAACCGTGCCTGTTCCACGGCACGGCCATACGCAGCGGTCCCGATCCTGATCCGCCGGCCTTGACTGCCCTGGCCGTCTGTGCCACCGGGGCCGAGGTGTTCGCCAAGACCCTCGAGACCATCGCCAGTCTCAATGGGATCCCGGTCGACGCCCGCAGTTGGCGACACTCGAGTATCAGCAACCGCGTCGGCCGCCTGCGCTCCTACGCGACCGATCCGACGCAGGTGAGACGGCTGAACCGGCATGTCCTGGCGATCAAGATCCTGCTCTTCTTCGGCACGCTGATCGGACTCGCGGTCGGCGTCTACCTCTACTGGTTGCAGCCCCGCTGATCCAGGCCAAAGAACCTCTCCGCGTTGGCCGTGCTTGCCGCGGCCAGATCGTCGAGTTCCATGCCCCTGAGTTCGGCCGCAAATCGGACGGTGTGAGGCAGGTTCCTGGGCTCGTTGGGCTTCATGCCGCGCACCGGCTCGGGGGACAGGTAGGGCGAGTCGGTCTCGAACATGAGCTGATCGACCGGCGTCTCAACGCAAACCCGGCGCGAGACGTCGGCCTTCTTGAAGGTGATGACCCCGGTGAAGGACGTCCACCATCCGTGCGATCGGAGCTCGACGGCCTGCTCCGGCGTGCCGCTGAAGCAGTGGAACACGACCCGCCGGCCGGCGTATCCTTGGTCCAGCAGGATTCGTACCGCATCGCCGTGAGCCTCGCGGGAGTGAATGATGATGGGGAGCCCGGTGGTTCGGGCCAGCTCGAGCTGCCGCATGAAGACCGAGCGCTGCACATCACGCGGGCTGAAGTCGTAGTGGTAGTCCAGACCGATCTCGCCGGCGGCCACGATCTCGGGCCGCTCCTTCCATAACGCCGCCAGCCGGGCAAACTCCTCCGGATCGGCCTTGCCGGCCTCGTGGGGGTGAATCCCGGCGGCGACCCAGAGATGGGTGTGCCTCTGGCGAAGCCCGATCGCCGTGCAAGCCTCCTGCGATCCGCTCGCCACAGTGATGAAACGGGTGACGCCGGCTGCAATGGCACCGGCGACGACCTCCCCGGCTCGGGCGGCCAGGTCGGCGAAGCTGAGGTGGCAATGGGTGTCAAAAAGTTCCATATAGACTTCACGTCTGGACCACGAACGCGCTCTTGAAGTGCTTGACCGACATCCGGCCGGCATCGCCGAGCGTGATGGCCACCACGTCGAACCGGCAGGGGCGGCCGCCGGAGCGGGTCTGGCGAATGAAGAACCGGGCACTGCGGCTCAGCCTTCGCTGCTTCTCAAGCGTCACCGCGTCCTCCGGGGCGGCATACTCGTCACTGGTGCGGGTCTTGACCTCGACGAACACGATGATGTGCCGGTCCAGGACGACCAGGTCGATCTCGCCCAGCGGACAACGATAGTTGCGGGCGACCAGCCGGTAGCCCAGTTGGCGCAGAAACCGGGCCGCGCGTCTCTCGCCGGCTCGGCCCAGTTCGGCTCGGTCGTCCATGGCGGGCCATGATGATCGATCGCGGGCGGTTGCTCAACAGGAAGAGCACACCGGCTTCGGCCGGGGCGTGCTCCGGGATGATTCGCTGGATGGCGACGACGACGCTGGCGGCTCAGCTCTGAGTGCCCACCGCCTCGGTCGCCCCTTCGGTCTTGCCCGCGGTGGTCCGCTTGCGGTCCTTCACCCGACGGGCCTTGCCGACGCGGTCGCGCAGGTAGTAGAGCTTCGCCCTGCGGACATGGCCGGAGCGAACCAACTCAACCTTGGCGATCTTGGGCGAATGAAGCGGGAAAATGCGCTCCACACCCTCGTTATTCACGATACGCCGCACGGTGAACGACTCGCCCATCCCTTTGCCGCGACGGGCGATGACATCACCTTCGTAGGGCTGGATGCGGTGCTTGTCGCCCTCAACGATGCGCACGTGAACCTTGACCCGGTCACCGATGTCAAACGACGGCGGCTTGGGCTGGCGGGCCTTGTCCTCAACGGCCTTGATTAACGGATGCAGCATGATGTCGTTCCTCCGCGGACGGATGGCCGACGAGGGCCTTGTTCTCAGTCCGTGTCCTGGGTCTGACCTTTCTCTTCCAGCAAGTCCGGGCGGCGCTCGCGGGTCCGGCGAGCGGATTCACTCCTCCGCCATTCCTCGATCCGGGCATGGTCACCGCTGATCAGGACCTCCGGCACTTCCATACCCCTGAACGTCCGCGGCCGGGTGTACTGCGGATACTCCAGCAGGCCGCGAGAAAACGACTCGTCTTCGATCGATTCCTCGTCGCCCACCGCTCCGGGCAGCAACCGAACCACCGCGTCCACCAATACCATGGCGGCCGCTTCACCGCCGCTCAGTACATAATCCCCTATCGAAATCTCCCTGGGAGCCAATCCCAGGCGAATCCTCTCGTCGAATCCCTCGTAGTGCCCGCAGATGATCAGCAGCCTGGGCAGACAAGCCAGTTCCCGGGCTACCCGCTGCGTCAGTCGTTCTCCCTGGGGCGTCAGCAGGATCCGCGTCGCCGGGACCGGATCTTCACTCTCCACGTTCGCCACCGCATCAAACACCGGCGAACACATCATCACCATGCCGGGCCCGCCGCCGAATGGCCGATCATCCACCTTCTGGTGCCGGTTCCCCGCGAAACCGCGAATGTCGGTGCAGTGAATACGGGCAATCCCACTCTGCCGGGCCCGCCCGATGATGCTGGCCTCGAAAAACGGCTCCAGCGCTTCCGGGAACAGGCTCAGCACGTCGATCCGCACGGCCTACGCCTTATGCCTTGGCGGGCTCCGCCGGGCTCGTCTTCGTCAACAGATTCCGCACCGTTTCGCTCGGCTGGGCGCCTACGCTCAGCCAGTATTGGATGCGATCCATCTTCAGGTTGCACCGCCACTCCTCCCGGCGGTGAGCGGGGTTGTAGAACCCCAGTTCCTCTATGACCCGGCCGTCACGTGACCTGCGGATGTCGACGGCCGTCACCCGGAACGATAGTTTGTGAGCGCGACCCGTGCGTTTCAGCCGAATGCGTACCATGCACTGCTCCCTTGTGCCAACGATCCTTCCGTGCACCCCGCCGCCCGACCACTTCGTCAGGCCTGTCCCATTCTCCCAGGTCGGACCGACGCACCAAGAGTACGCCCGGCCCCGGCCGGGCCGGGGTGCGAGAACCCAGTAGGATACCAGATTCCCTCGCGGGGAGCAAATCGTCTCCTCCGACCTTCGCCCCGGTAAACGCACGCCCAACCGATGTGAGGATGGACATCGCCGTAACGTCAATTCTTCAATGAGGTTATGTGGAATACGGGGCCCGGCCGCCGGTTGCCCGCACAACAGCCCGGCGAGGGGCTCCACCAAGCAGGCCCGCCCGTTCATCCCGCTCACCGAGCAGGATCCGACTACCCCCGCAGGCCAGTCGTCATCATGGCCCCCGTCGCCATCGACCTCCTTCCCGGCCTCCCGCGCCTGGCCCTCCTCCCAACCGCGAGTGACGCCTGCCGAGCAAGCCCCCCTGTCATCCACCCTTGCTCTTCGCCACTGAGCGGTTCCGGTGGAGACACCGTACAATCGCCAAACGCGATCCGGCCACGCAGCTGGACGCAGTTCAAACCGGTCATGACCTGGAGAGTGTTCCCGCTCCCGACGCCGTTCAGGCAGGTCAGCCGCGGATGAGATTCCCGGATGATTGACCTGAGAGCCAGTGGTCATCCTCCCCCCAGGGGTAAGCCGGCATACGCGGTGTCCGTCGAACTCTACCCCGGCCGCCATGCTCTCCAAGAGAAAACGCGGATGCGGCCTGAACTCGCTCCCCGTCCCCGTGCTGGTTATACTCTCGCCCTGTTTCTCCAGACGAGGAAGGTGGCAACCACATGCGCGTGCTTATCACCGGATCGAGCGGACAGATCGGCACCAATCTGGCCCTGGCCCTCATGGAACGCGGCGACAAGGTGGTCGGGATCGACCGGCGGCCCAATGCCTGGACCGACCGCATCACGGCTCGCCAGTTGGATCTCCTGACTGCCAAGGTCGCTGACCTGCCGAAGGGGCCATTCGACGTCGTTGTTCATCTGGCGGCCCACGCCAAGGTCTTCGAACTCGTTCAGAGCCCGTCTCGAGCTCTCGAAAACGTGACCATGAACTTCGCCATCCTCGACTATGCCCGCCAGAACAGAATCCCGTTCATCTTCGGCAGTTCTCGCGAGGTGTACGGCGACATTCATCGTCACGTGACCGAGGAAGCGGCGGCCGATTTCGTCGTCGCCGAGAGCCCCTACTCGGCCAGCAAGATCGCCGGCGAGGCCTTCATCTACTCCTACGCCGAATGCTACCAGCTGCCGTATCTCGTCTTCCGGTTCAGCAACGTCTATGGACGCTACGACAACGATATCGAACGGATGGAACGGGTGCTGCCGCTCTTCATGCGGAAGGTCTCCCGCGGAGAACCGATCGTCGTCTATGGCAAAGACAAGGTCCTGGACTTCACCTACGTGGACGACTGCATCGCCGGAATCACGCGGGGCATTGACGTCCTGGTAGGTCGCAAGGTCACCAACCAGACCATCAACGTCGCATACGGACAGGGCAGTACCCTGGTGGACGCGGTCAATATCATCGCTCTGGCCCTGGGCAAGAAACCCGATGTGCGCTACGAGCCGGCCCGGTCGGGCGAGGTAACTCGCTATGTGGCCGACATCTCCAAGGCCCGCCAACTGCTCGGCTATGAGCCTCAGACACCGCTGACCGCGGGAATCCCGAAAGCGATCGAATGGGCTCGTCAGCGGGGCGACTTGTAGGAATCCCCCGGGCAAGCAGGGACGACCCGGACCATCATCTTGCGGATATCGTCGGTCGTGATTCCCATGGCCCGGAGGACGTTGTGCCCCGTGCAGCCTTTTTCGCCCAGCAGGGCCAGAAGCAGGTGCAGCGAACCAATCTGCCAGTTGCCCAGCCCGCGGGCCTCCTCCTGGGCTCGGGCCAGAATGTTCTTGAAGTGCGGGATGCCCGGGAGTCGGCCCATGACCCAGGTTTCATGGAGACGCTCCTTGATGAGCCGATCAACCTCCTGTCGTGCCCGCACCTCGGTCAGCCCGCGCGCCGCCAGCATCTTCGCGGCCTCGCCGCTACCCTCACGCAGCAGGGCCAGGAGAACGTGCTCGGTCCCGACGTATTTCTGCTGGTATTCCTGAGCGATATCCTTGGCGATCTTGAGAATCTGATCCGCCCGCTTGGTCAATACATACATGGCCTGCTCACCCTCGACCCAGGGGAGTGATGCCCCTTGGCTCTACTTCACGCGGACCGTGGACGCAAACGCCCCGGTCATCGTTCCTCATCGGATGATTTCGGTCTGCACTTGAGCTGGCAGGTCGTCGCCTCGAGCGTCGGGGACGACTGCTGGACGGCCTACTTGGCTTGGCTCGGGTTCTCCGTCTGCCCGTCCAGGCGGCCCGCCCAGACCGTGCCCCGCTGCAGGAGCTGCACGAACTGAGGCAGACGGCAGGCCTTGGCGTCATGTCCCAGGACGATGTTGAAGACCCGCCCCTGACCGTAGTCCAACGTCCAGGCAATGGGTTCGGTCTTCTTGCTCCATTCGGAGTAGGCTTCAACCAGCACGTTAATGGGGGTGTCGCCGATCAGCTTGGCATACAGCTCATCGTCGGCCTCGAAATCGGTCAGGCCCTGCGTGATGTAATGATCCGCATCGGCGACCTTCACCTTGAACGTGCCCCGGGGACCATGACCGGAGCTGTCGACCCAGATCCGGCCGATCAGTTTCCGGTACTCCGCCCATTTGCCCCAAGCCCGGACGGAGAAGTGGAAGGAAACCAAGCCCTTCCCGCTCTTGACGAACTTCAGCAGGTTCTCCTTGGCCTGGTCGGTGATTTCCGGGCGTTCCCAGTTGTAGTAGTTGAGCAGGATGACGTCATAGCTGGCCAGGGCGGAAGACTCCAGGACTGCGGGCTCCTCACTGACCAGGACCTCGAACTTTCCGGTCTTCTCCAGGGCTTCGCGAAGGGCCGGAGTCGTCTCCCGCCAAGGGTGAGCGGGAACGTCACGTCCGGTAACCAGCAGGATGCGACTCAGTCGCTTGGCTTGCGGTTTGTCTGCGGCGACGGCAGTCGTGGCGAATGTGGTGATCAGGCAGGCGATCCAGAGCGTCCATTTCATATCCGGTCTCCCTGATAAGCGGGTGTGGTGGTTGCCGTGGCGTCCCGGTCGCGGGCCGCTTTAGGCAGGAGGAATTATATCTGTACTCGGCCCGGTCCCCAAGAGCTCAAGGTCGGGGTGCGATTTTTCCGTAAATAGACTGTACACATCCAGCCGGGGGGGTATAATACCCCTACGGTTGGTACGTCGATGTGAGTCGGGTACGAGACGTGGAAAGAACAAGTCCGGATCGTGTTCTCAGTCGCCTTCCTACCAGTATTGGGCCGAGACGGCGGCCCCTTTCAAATCAGACCCGGAAAGCAAAAAGCGGGTCCACAGAAGCCCTCGGACAGGAGATCTCACGATGGGCACGAAGTTGTATGTTGGTAACTTGCCTTACAGTGTCAGCAGCTCCGATCTGGAGCACCTTTTCGCTCCGCACGGCACCGTGCAAAGCGCTGAGGTGATCAGCGATCGTATGACTGGCAGGAGCAAGGGGTTTGGCTTCGTCGAGATGGGCTCTGATGAGGAAGCCCAGGCGGCGATCACCGCCCTCAATGGTCAGGACCACAATGGTCGGCCTCTGACCGTCAACGAAGCGAAGCCGCGAGAGAGCCGCGGTCCTGGCGGCGGCGGCCGCGGTGGCTACGGTGGTGGCCGCGGCGGCGGCGGGGGCGGCCGCGGCGGCTACGGCGGGGGACGCGGCATGCGCTGATTCCTTCTCTCTCATCCATGAACACGAAAAGGCCACGCATCGAGATGCGTGGCCTTCTCTTTGGCTCTCGGTTCCCCGATCCCGGGCAACTCCGGCCCTTCCGTCGATCCACTCAGCGGGCGGCCACACCCCTCATGATCCGGCGGAGGGCGTCCCGGCACTGCCGGCCGTGGACATTGTCGGCGAACAGCACCGTCGACGAGAAAAGACAGAAACCCCGGCCCCACGCCTGGGCTTGCCGGACCTGATCGGCCACCGCCTTGACCGTCTTGCGATCCGGCACGGAAAGGCTGATTCCTGGGGCGATCCACGCCCCACCCGTGGCTCGCAGCCACTCGCTCTGGCGACGCTGGAAGGCCGGCAGGTTGTCGGTGTAGTTCATCACGAAAACCAGGTCCACCAGACTCTGCATGAGCCAGGCAGGAGCATCTTGAAAGGAGTCCTGACGGGCACGCTCGATATCCGGCAGGCAGGCGGCGGTGAGTCGTACGCCCGGCCGCGTGTGGTTCATCGCGATGCGAAGCCGCCAGACGAGTTGGGTGACCTGCTGGGTGCGCCAGCGATTCCATGAAGGCCGGTCCTGCTCCGGACGTTTGCCCGTCGCCTGGGCGTACAGACTGAGCGTACGCCGATCGCAAGGGTAGTCACTGCCTCCGGGGGCCTCGTCCAACGGAATCCGGACGTAGTCGAGATGCAGACCGTCCACCGGGTATCGCCGCACGATGTCGGTGAACACCTTCACCAGGTACTCGCGCACCTCGGGCAGACACGGGTTCAGGCTTACGTAGAATCGTCCGCTCAACGGTTGGCGCCGTCCCTGCTGATCTTGCAGAAACCACTCCGGATGCGTGTTGTAGAGTTGATGGGCGTCGGCGGGAGGGGCATCACCGTGCCATGCGGGCATCACGTTCACCCAGGCGTGCAGAGCCATGCCCCGGCGGTGAGCCTCGGTGCAGGCCACCGCGAGGGGGTCGAACGGCGGAGGCTTGCCCCGGTATTCCTCGTCCCACGGTTCGTAGGGCGATTCATAATACGCCGTCGCGTTGCCGCGAACCTGGAAAAGTACCGTGTTGAACCCCGCCTCCTGGCATCTCTGCATCACCGAGGCAATGTCAGCGGGTGACCGCCACGCCCGACGCACCAACCACAGGGCCTGCGGCGGCCAGACCTTCAGGGGATCGGGCGGAGCGACCACTTCCTCCACCTGGTGCTGCCGTGGCGGTTGCGGCCGCGGCACTTGCCGGACGGCCGCCCTTCTCGGTCGGGCAGTTCGCGCGTCCTCACAGCCGGTGGCCGCAAGCATGCCTGCAAGCGCAACCCCAAGCAGCGACACTCTTGCCCGCGAGGGCCACCGGCCCCTCAACCTCGCCATCATCTCCACCGCCATCTCCAAGTACGCCGGATGGAAAACGCAACCGATGCCATATCCGGAATCATGGACGGTAACGCCTCGTACCGCAAGGCGCGGGCGCGTCGAAGATCGTCGCGGCCCCGACTTGTTCTCGCCAGCCGAGGATCCGTGGCCGCGTGCCGGTTCGGGGAATGCGGCTTACTTGCCGCCGCTTTGATCGTATTCGCCTAGCTTGCGGATCCAGATGTTCCGGAACCGCACCGGATTGGCGTGATCCTGCAACTCGATGAAAACCTCGGGGTCATGGGGCTTGCCATAATATCCCAGCGAAGGGTGGGGCATGCCGTTGATGCCGTCCGTGGCGCCGAAGTAGTCATGCCGATGGTGCAGGACGGCACCGTTGTGGATGACCGTGACGTTGGCCTTCTTGACCAGCTTCGCATCGGAATCCCATCGTGGCGACTCGAAAACGATGTCGTAGGTCTGCCATTCACCTGGAGGCTTGCTGGCGTTGACCAGGGGAGGTGCCTGGCCATACATCGCCCCGCACTGGCCGTCGGGATAGGTCGGGTTCTTGAAGCAGTCCAGCACCTGGACCTCGTACATCCCGTTGATCAACACACCGCTGTTGCCGCGGCTCTGGCCGTCGCCGCTGACCGCCTGGGGTGTGGCGAACTCCAGGTGCAGTTGGAAGTCGGACCACTTCTCCTTGGTGCGGATGTTGCCCCTGCCACTGGCCATGCAGCCGTTCTCGACCGTCCACCGGGCCGGCTGGTTGTCGCCACCCTGCCACTTGGACAGATCCTTGCCGTCGAAGAGGATCACCGCGTCCGACGGCGCCGGGGCGTTGTGGCTGAACGTGGTTCCGGGCGTCACCACCCGCGGCTGCGGTCGCTCGCCGTCGTGCACGCACCAGGGCGTCCCGGGAATGTTTGGTGTTCCCTTGTAGCCCAGCCCCTGGAAGGTGGCCGCCGCATAGACGGCCGCCACCACGCTCAGGCCGCCCAAGCCCAAGCCGACGAGTCTGAGGAATGGTGAGGTTCTCATGGTCCCTCCGCTCCGGTCTGATCCAATGTCAGGCCAAATGACCTCGATGGCAGATCCCTTGCCGTTGCGCCCGGCGCCGACCTGCTCGGCATATCCTACCGCGAACCTCCCCGGTCCGTCGAGCGCGTCGCCAGAGGCCGGCAGGAAAAGGGACTCCAGCGAGGGACCTTGCCTCCGCTCATGTCCGCGGCATTCCGCAATCCGGTCCCGCACCGCGAAAGGTAGTCGTGGGCAGGACGCACCCGGGAATGCCCCACAACTCTGAATAGCTCTGGTCACCGGCTCGGCACGATCGTTCCCAACCTCGTTGTGCGGCAACGATCACTGTTGACTCGTGCGGAACGGCTTCACTGGCACACCCTCGCCTCTCACCAACGCCTTGTTCCACGCGTCAAAGCGGGTGTAATAGGGACGGTGCGAGCCGTGCGTCTCGCCGTGTTCGGCCAAGGGGAGCACGACGACCTCGGTCGGTCCCCGCAAAGCGTTGCACGCGGCGAAGATGCCGGGCGGCGGGCAGGTGGTGTCAATGAGCCCGATACCGGCCAGCACCGGGCACTTCACCCGCGAGGCAAAATGCACCACGTCATAGTAGCGGGCGGCATCGCGGACCTTGGCCTCGTTCTTGTCCTTCGTCTTCCAGTACCACATCGGCCAGCCCGGAAGGCGATCCGCTTCCGGACCGTTCAGGTCGCAACCGGCCGGAACACACGCGAGCACGGCCGTCACCTTCGGATGCAGGGCGGCCGTCACCATCGACTGCAGACCGCCTTGGCTGCCGCCAGTGACGACCAGAGTCCTCCCGTCCCAGTCAGACCGTTCCGTCAGGTACTGGGCCGCCCGGAAGCAGGAGAGGTACATTCGCAGAAAATAGCTGGTTTCGCGATCGTCATTTCCGATCGCCGGATAGTCCTTGAGCGGCCCTGCACCCTGGTCCTTGTAGAATGGCTCCGGCTCATCGATGGGCAGATCGTGAGCGCTGATGTTGAGAACCAGCCAGCCTTCCGCCGCCCGGCTGGTGACCCACTCCTTCTGCAGCGGGTACACGCCCGCCCACTGGACGATGAGCATGGCCGGAAGCCTCTCTCCTTGCCTCGGCCGGGCGAGCTGGCCGTGAATGTGCGAGCCGCGTATGTGGTCCATGGTGATCTTGTGATACTCGAGGTCCGCTTTGCCGCTGTCGCCGGTGGTGAGCCTGGGATTGGCGGGAACGGCGGTCAGGTCCTTGAGCTTGCCCTCCCAGAAGGCGTCGAAGTCGTCCGGACGCTTGGAGGCCGGTCGCAGCTTCTCCGGCGAGACCAGGGCGCCGCCCAGAGCCTTGACCCGCCGCTTGCCATCGACCGGAGGAAGCGTCACCTCGGCTAGCAGCCAGCCGGGTTCGTCAAGCCGGGCTTCGATTCGACCTTTGCCCTGGGAGAGGCTCACCCGGCCTCTGCTGAGTTCGGTCACTCCGCCTTTCTTGGCCACGAAGAATACCTCGGAGGCGGAGGAGTCCTTGACCTCCACGGCCCATCGTATGACCTCGCCCGGTGCATAGAGCCCTTGTTCATGTTCTGGCTTGACCAGCAGCTCCTGCCCCCGACCCGTCGTGGTGAGGCTCAGGCAGAAAACCGCTGCCATGAGGACAAGACGCGAGACCAAATGGGGTTTCGAGATCATGAAGGGTACTCCTCCCAGGCTCTTCCGTGCGGGTTGATGCGGCCGGTTCGCTTGGCCACGCGTGCCCGGCGACGCCACCAGGCTGTGTTCAATCATCGTATCGCCTCGCCGTCGCAATGACCATTGCAGGGCTCAGCGTACGCCGACGGTTCTGCTCGGCATCCTTCAGCCCGGGCGTGAAAGCGGAATCTCCGGGACAACCGCGATGGCGACGCAGGTCATGACACCCCTTACGGCCATCCGAGGAAGAGGTATGATGCATGGCGCTCGGACGGGAGGGCTGGCACCATCGATGGGTCGGCTTCCCTTGTCCGGTGGATTCCAGGCGGAGCCTGTCATGAAAACCAGGTCGCTTCTTGTCGTATGGTTGTCGTGTTCGAGCGTCATCGCCACCGCGGCGACGCCCGTGGCCAAGAAGGTGCCGGCCGCATCCGCCGGCATAGAGCTGTTGGCCAACGGGGGCTTCGAAGGCCTGGATGGCCGAAAGCCGGAAGCCTGGTCGTGGTACGAACAGGGGGGCGAAGTCGACCGGGACGCCCACCACGGGGGGCAGATGAGTGTGCGCTGCGACAATTCGGCCGGCAAGCTCGGCATGGGCTTCAGCCAGTCCCTGAACCTGGATCGCAGGGAGCCCCGGCTACTGATCGCGTCCGGTTGGAGCAGGGCTGAGAACGTGGTCGGGACCCCGAACGCCGATTACTCCATCTACGTGGACATCATCTACCAGGACGGAACCCCCCTCTGGGGACGGGTGGCATCCTTCTCCTGCGGCACACACGACTGGGAGTATCGCCAGGTCCGGATCGTACCCGACAAGCCGGTCAGACAGATCAGCGTCCATGCCCTCTTTCGCGGCCGCAAGGGCAGGGTCTGGTTCGATGACGTCTCGCTCAAGGAGGCAGTGACAACCGGTCCATCCTTCGTCTTCGACGGCGTGGGCGTGCAGCCGGCAGGGGAGGCACGGTCCCCGGCGGCCGACGCGACCGGCGAGATCCACCTTCGCGACGTGGCCGCCGACGGCGATTTCTTCCGCGTTCGCGAGGCCGGAGATTCCGACGCAACCGTCCAGATTCCCGAGCTGCAACTTGCCGTGACCAGCAAGACAGCCGCCGTGCCCGGCGGCCGGCGGATCGACATGACCGTCAAGGACCTCGCCGGTCGCGATCGGGCCGTTGCCTTGTACTACGTCGTACCCATCAAGGCCGCCGGCTGGCACTGGTACGACAACGTACGCGAATCGCAGGTGATCAAGCCGTCCGCGGCCTATCAGAACGTGACCCACACCGGGGTCGGTACAACGGGTCAGACATCGCGCTATCCCTTTGCCTGCGTGGCAGGTCCCCACCAGGCCCGCAGCCTCCTTGTGAACCAGCCCTGCCTCTGCCGGTTCGGATACGCCGGACCCGCGGGCGAGCTGTACGCGGCGTTCGATATCGGCTTGGTCAAGGAAACCAAAACGCCCGGGCAGGCCTCGGTGAGCGTCGTCGATGTCCAAACCGACCCCACATGGGGCATGAGGGCCACGGCTCAGCGGTTCTACGAACTGCTCCCGGCTTGGTTCGATCCAGCCCGTGTCCCCCGGCGGCAGGGGAACTGGATGGCGTTCACCGCCATCAGTTCGGTTCAGAAACCGGAGGATTTCGGGTTCGCGGTCCATGAGGGTGACAACGACGTGCGCTGGGACAACGACCACGGCGTCCAGGCATACGTCTACGTCGAGCCGATGACCTGGTGGTTGCCCATGCCCAAGGAGATGCCGCGAACCTATGCCGCCGCCCTGGCGCACGCGCGGTCGTTCCAGCGAGATCCCCGATCGGACCGCTACGCCGTGAGCTGGGCGGTCGAGCAGTCAGCCGTGGCGGACGAGGACGGCCGCCTGCATCTGGACGTGCTCGATACGCCCTGGGTGGACGGGGCGGTGTTCGGCAACTCGGCCGATCCCGATGTGCCCGAAAAGGACGGCCATTTGAACCTCGCCCGCCTCAACCTGCGAACGCTTGAGGACGCCTTACGCCGCGCCGAGGCCCAGGGCGGTTTGGCCGGCGTGTACCTCGATTCACTCGAGGGCTGGGGCATGCTCAGAAACCAGCGCCGGGAGCACTTCGCGGCCGCCGATCTCCCCCTGACTTTCGATTCCAGCTCCCACCGGCCGGTGATCCTCAACGCCATGGCCACCCAGGAGTGGACCGAACACATCGCCGGCTGGATCCGGTCGCGCGGTAAGCTGCTCATGGCCAACGCCGTGCCCCACAACTTCCCCTTTCTGGCTCTGCCGCTGGATCTCATGGGCACGGAGACAAACTTCCAGCACGACGGAAAGTTCGCCCCGCCCGGTCCGGACTTCTTCTACCTCAAGCGAACGCTCGCCTGGCACAGACCCTATATGTTTCTGATGAATACCCGCTTCGAGACCTGGACCCGGGAGATGACCGAGCGCTACATGCAGCTTTGCCTGTTCTACGGCATGTTCCCCGGATTCTTCTCCGAAAACGCCAGCACCAACTGCTACTTCGCCAACCCGACGTGGTATAACCGCGATCGCGAACTGTTCCAGAGGTACATGCCCGTCATCCGGCGGGTCGCCCAGGCGGGCTGGGAACCGGTCACGCATGCCGCCGCCTCGAACGAAGCCGTCTGGGTCGAGCGGTGGGGGAGAGAGCCGTCCAAGGGACTCTACTTCACGCTGATGAACACGACCGAAACCGAGCAGCAGTGCCGGCTGAGCATCAACCTGAAGGAGGCAGCCGGCTGCCGCGCGGTCTCCCTGCTGAACGGGGAAGCGATTGGTGAGGTGTCGACCGGTCGGTTGAAGCTGGCGGCCCATGCCGTGGATGCCCTGGTTCTGGAGTCGAAGCAGGAGCGATGATGCCGTCGTCGTGGCGGCTTCTCTGTGGGCCTGTGCGTCGCTCACTTCGCAGGTGCCGCGGCGGCAGGATTGGTGTGAGTGAACCCATTGCAGCGACGGGAGTTGCCTGATGACCACGCGAACATGTGCCCTGCTGGCCTCGTTGGCCGTAACACCCGCAACGACGGCCAACGCCGAGTCGGCCATCTCGGCCGACGGCCTTCGATGCGAGTATCGGGTCGAGCCCGACGGCATTGACGTCGCCGCTCCGCGCCTGGGCTGGATCCTGACCTCCGCCGCCCGGGGGCAGGTTCAGACAGCCTACCAGGTCCTGGTGGCCGGCGAGCGGCTCCGACTTGAGACCGACGAAGGCGACCTGTGGGACAGCGGGAAGGTGATGACGAGTCAGACCGCCCAGGTCGCCTACGCGGGTAAGCCGCTGCAGGCTCACCAGGAGTGCTGGTGGAAGGTCCGGGTCTGGGATCGCGACGGACAGGCCTCCTCCTGGAGCAAGGTGGCGTCTTGGAGCATGGGGCTGGCGGCGGGCAAGCCGTGGCAGGCTCGATGGATCGGCTGGAAACCAGCCCCGTCCACCGCCCCGGCAACCACGCAACCGGCCAAGCCCGCTGTCACGCAGCAGCCCCTGCCCATTCTCCGCCGCGAGTTCGAAATCACCAAGCCCATCACCCAGGCACGCCTCTACGTCTGCGGACTTGGTTTCAACGAGGTGCGGCTGAATGGCCGCAAGGTCGGTGACCATGTGCTCGACCCGGGTTGGACCCACTATCGCAAGACCTGCCTGTACTCCACCTACGATGTGACCGCGAACATCGCCCTGGGCCGGAACGCCCTCGGCATCATGCTCGGCAACGGCATGTACAACGTCGTCGGCGGGCGATACGTCAAGTTCACCGGTTCCTTTGGACCACCCAAGCTCATCCTGCAGTTGCACATCGAATACGCTGACGGGACGACGACCGAGATCGGAACCGATGAGTCCTGGCGTGTCGCGGCGTCGCCGATCACGTTCTCCTGCATCTACGGCGGAGAAGATTACGACGCCCGTCTCGAACAGAGCGGCTGGGATCGACCCGGCTTCGACGACGAGGCATGGCAGCCGGCGGCCGTGGTCGATGGCCCGGGCGGCAGGCTCCGCTCACAGTCCGCCCCGCCGATCCGAATCATGAAGACCTTCAAGCCGGTCAAGGTCACCGAGCCCGGTCCCGGCGTCTGCATCTACGACCTCGGACAGAACTTCTCCGGCTGGCCACAGATCAAGGTCAGGGGGCCGGCCGGCACCCAGCTCAGACTGATCCCCGCCGAGCTGCTCAACCCCAAGGGCTTCGCCGATCAGAGCGGTTCAGGCGGGCCATGCTTCTTCGTGTACACGCTCAAGGGTGATGGCGAGGAAACCTGGCATCCGCAATTCACCTACTACGGCTTCCGATACGTGCAGGTTGAAGGCGCGGCTCGCGACGCCGCCCAGGCCGCCGGCAGGCCGGTACTCCTCGAACTGGAAGGACACTTCGTTCATTCCTCCGCTCCAGTCGTCGGTGAGTTCTCCTGCTCCAACCCGCTGTTCAACAACATCCACGACATCATCCTGGCCGCGATTCGCAGCAATCTGCAGAGCGTCAACACGGATTGCCCCCACCGCGAAAAACTCGGCTGGCTCGAGGTTCCGCATTTGCTCGGCCCGGCAATCATGTTCAATTTCGATGTGGCCACCCTCTATGTTAAGATCAGCGACGATACCGCCGAGGCTCAACTCGACAACGGCCTCGTCCCCGACATCGCTCCGGAGTATACCGTCTTCAGCAAGGGCTTCCGCGACTCGCCCGAGTGGGGAAGCGCGGCCGTCATCGTGCCCTGGCTGACCTGGCAGCGCTACGGCGAACGTAGGGCCCTGGAGAGTCGCTATGACTGCATGAAGCGATACGTCGATTACCTGGGCACCACGGCCAAGGATCTGATCGTGTCCCATGGCCTCGGCGACTGGTGCGATTTCGGCCCGGCTCCCTACGGGCCGTCCCAGCATACGCCCATTCCACTGACCGCCACGGCCATGTACTACTGCGATGCGGCCATCGTTGCCGAAACCGCACGCCTGCTTGGCAATACGGCCGACGCGGAGAAATACGCTCAACTGGCCGGGGATATCCGCGCGGCGTTCAACCACCAGTTCTTCCACCCCGACACCGGGCAGTACGCCACCGGCAGTCAGGCGGCCAACGCCATCCCCCTCGTGCTCGGACTGGCCGAGCACGAACGGGTCGCCGACATTCTCGAAAACCTGGTCAAGGACGTCCGGGTCCATGACAACCATCTGACCGCCGGCGACATCGGGCATCGCTTCCTCGTGCAGGCCCTCCGCCAGGGCGGACGCTCCGATGTGCTGTTCGACATGACCAACCAGCGCAATGTGCCCAGCTACGGCGCCCAGATCGAACAGGGCGCTACGTCGCTCACCGAGGTGTGGGATCCGAAACGTGGCTTCTCGCAGAATCACTGCATGCTGGGTCACATCGAGGAGTGGTTCTACAACGGCCTGGCAGGCATCGATCAGGATCCGGGCGAGGTCGGCTTCGCGAACATCGTGATCAAGCCACAGGTCGTCGGCGATATCACCTGGGTCAAAGCACACTACGACTCCATCCGCGGCCGGATCACCAGCGAATGGAAACGAGAGAATGACACCCTGGTGATGGACGTGACCATCCCCCCGAACACGACGGCCACAGTCTACGTTCCCGCCGGCAAGAGTCAGACCGTGACGGTGAACCAGGGTGCCACCCCCAGGATCGCTCCCCTCCGCCGGGAGAAGAGTGCGGCCGTTTTCAAGATTGGCTCCGGTGAGTACCAGTTTGCCGCGAGGCCGTGACGGGGCATGGCTCCTGTGGCTGCACACCGCACCACGGCCGGGCAGAAGATGCCCAGGGCCAATACGGAAACGCCTCCCGCGCAACCCCCCTGAGGGTCGCCTGCGAACCGCATTGTACCCGGTTTGAAGTCCTGATAGATTGAATCGCACACCTCGATCCGTGCCATTCGCACCGTCCGCGAACGTTCGCGTCGGCGAGCGAGCCGGCCTGGTTGAGGAGGAACACCCCATGGGATGCACGTGCCTGAATCGCAGGGAATTGCTGGGCGCCACCGCAGGAACCGCCCTGAGTATCGCCCTGGTCTCGCGAGCGGCCGCTCCAGCTTCCGAAGGCGGCGATTGGAGGGCCCAAGCGTGGGATCCGGATCGCCCGTTTCGCATCGGCGGACGCCCCCTGCGAGTCCAGCCGGTCCTGATGTACCAAGTGCCCCGGAAACGCGAGGCGGCGTCATGGAAGTCCTGGGGCGGCGTGCAGACCGAGGAAGCCGCCGGGCAGGAAATCGAGCGGATCACCCGGGAGCTCAAAGCCCTGGCGGATCAGGCGGTCGGTCGCCTCGAATTCCTTCCGGCGGTCAAGGTCAGGTCGGTCGAAGAGGCAGCCGCCGTTCACCGGGCCGAGCGTGACGCCGATATCGTCTATCCGGCCACAGGGTCGGGTGACACCCTCCAGGCCTGCGTCACCAGGGATCATCCGGTGATTCTGTTCGTCCGCCATCGCAGCGGGCCAATCTACTACTGGTACGAGGCGCTCAGCAGCCGCTATCTGGCCACCGACGAGCCGGGGGCGGCTGGACCAGCCGCCCCCGCTCTCGGCAACCTGTCCGTGGATGATGTCGTGGTCGATGACATCACCGACCTGGCCTGGCGGCTGCGCGGGCTCTATGGCGCCAGGAACCTCCTCGGGACGCGTATCGTCGCCTTGGGCGGTCCTTGGGGCAAGTACGCCCCGGCCGCGCCCGACGTGGCCCGACAAAAACACAGGATCGAGATCGTCGAGACAACTTACCAGGATCTCGAGCCTCGGATTCAGAAGACCATGGCCGACACCGGCCGGATGTCACTCGCCGCTCGCTGGGCCGATCGGTTCTTGTCCCTGCCCGGCACGAAGCTGCAGACCGACAAGTCGTTCGTGGTCAATGCCTTCATGCTCTACGGCTTGTTCAAGGAGCTCATGCGCGAGAATGGGGCCGAGGTGTTCACGATCAAAGACTGCATGCGGACCATCATGCCCATGTCGCGCACGACTGCCTGTCTGACACTCGGCCTGCTCAACGATGAGGGACTGCTGGCCTTCTGCGAGTCGGATTTCGTCATCATTCCGGCCGGCATCCTCCTTCGGCACATCGCGGGTACGCCGGTGTTTCTTCACAACTCCACCTTCCCGCACAAGGGGATCGTAACCTGCGCCCACTGTGCCGCACCGCGGCGCATGAATGCCCAGCGCTACGAGCCAACTGCGATCATGACCCATTACGAGTCGGACTACGGCGCTTCCTCCAAGGTGGATATCCCCGAGGGCACCGAAGTCACCTTCATCGATCCGGAATACGCCACCGGCCGATGGCTCGGCTTCAAGGGCAAGGTCAGGGGCAACCCGCAGTACGAGATCTGCCGTTCCCAGCAGGATGTCGAGATTCTGGGGAATTGGAGAAGGCTGCTGACCGAGGTCCGCGATTCGCACTGGGTAATGGTCTACGGCGACCATCTCGACGCCGCCGGGTACGCGGCCCGCAAGCTGGGCATCAGGTGGGAGAGCCTGTCGGGAGCCTGAAAGCCGGGCGTTCGTCCCGCTCACCCGCCCCCAATTCTACCGCGGCATCCTCGTGTACTCCCCCAGCAGCCGGAGGTACTGCCGGTACTCCTCCAGCGAGACGCCAGGGGGCGTCTGGTGGTCGACGCTGGGGATGAATCCGCCGGTCCGCATCAGCGGCAGCAACCGCTCAAACTCGGCTCGCATGGCCGCTTCGCCCTGGTTCATGACCATCTTGTTGTAGTGGCCGATCATGGCCAGGTGGGGAAAGGACCGGCGCAGCTTCATGCCGTCCACCCCTGCTTGTCGCTCCAGGGGCAGTACGCCGGCCACGCCCATGTCCTGAAGCCATGGAACCAGAAGGGTGACATCGCCGTCCGTGTCGACGATCGGGACGGCGTTCATTTCGCGCATGGCGGGAACGAGTCTGCGGTAGTAGGGGGCCATGAAATCGTTGAACGTGGCCCGCGAGATCATCGGGCCATGGTTGTAGGACATGTCCTCCGCCAGGGTCATGAAGGTCGGCACGCAGGCTCTCGAAATCCGCTGGAGAATGCGGAGGTTGAAGTCCAGCAGGTCCTGATTGATCCGGTGGATCAGTTCCGGCTGGTCGTGGAATGCGTACATCAGCTTCTCGAAACCCATCAGGGTTCGGGGGAACCAGAAGAAGCCCTCCAACGTGACCCAGACCACGACCTCGCCTCGTGCCTGCCGGTCGGCCCACGGCCGCATCGATTCAATGGCGGCATCGTGTTCCGGAAACAGCCTCGGCCGGATGGCGAGGTAGTCGTCCATCGTGGCCACGACGCCTTCGACATGGTGCTGCGCGGCTTCGATGGTCTCCTCGGTGGTGCTGAACCAGAACTGGTAGTAGGGGTCTAGCCCGAAGTGCTGCGAGATCTCGAACACGCCGGTCAGCTCGGTCGGCAGTCCCTCGGAATGCCATCGATCGATGGTCAGATCCCACCACATGGCCCATTCCCACCGCGGCACCCGATCCACCGGCTGGAAACTCATGACCGCGCGGAAACGTTCAACGTGATTCACCGGAGTCTCCCTGACTGGAGCGTTCAACAGTCAGCATTCGGCCAGTCCCTGTCCCGTGCGGCCTCAACCGGCCGACGGGCCCACCGGCCATGGGGCGGATTCTGGGAACCCGGCAATGGCTCATCCCACGGAGGAACACGACTCAGCTGGCAGTCTGGGCGGCGGGCGGACGACGGGTGACCCCCAGCAGCTCCGCCCGGGCATCCTTGAGGACCTTGAAGGCAGCCTTCGGCGTCAGGTCGGCCTGCAGTAACCCCCCCGACGGAATCAGACCGGCCTCGCGATCGACCAGATCGAGCCAGGTGACGCTCTCGATGAACGGCTTGCTCAGCGCAATGGTGTAAAACTCCTTGGCCCACAGCGCCTGGACGTTCTCGTCCCACGGCGTCCGCCAGCAACCGCCGCTTCGCCCGTCGCTGAACGACCGCGACGGAACCTGAACCGCCGTGATGTGCACCGGCTTGCCAAGATTGCCGAGCCGGTCCAGCTTCTCGGAGATCTGGAACATGTCCCGCACAAACATGCCGTCCGACGAGGGGCCGAAGAGGAACTGGGCCCCAACCCCATCGAAGCCGATCCCACTCTGGACAACCATGTCCGCGTAGAGCATCGGCGGTATCGTCCTCTGATTCCGGGCATAGTACTCGCCCCAGGGGGCAACCAGATTGATCAGCGTCTGGGCCCGGGGGGCAAGCTGCTTCACCAGCGCAACCGTCACCCGGGTGATCTCCATCAGCTGCTCGAAGGAGAACTCGAAGGTGTTGTCCGCGTGCACGCCGCTGATCACATCCCACTGGTAGACGTAGTTGGCATACCGCTCAACCACCCGCCGCACGTGATCGAAAATCAGGTTGCGAACGGTCTCGAAGTCGGTCTCGTACATGCTCGCCCACGCCGGGATATTGGCCTCGCTGAAACTGACCAGCGGCCCTACCCGCATCGGGGTGCGGTGCTTGGCCAGCCACTCGATCCAGGCGTCAAACGGACGCCAGTTGAACTCCCCTTGCTTGGGCTCAACCAGACGCCAGGGAATGGGAAGGTAAACGTAGTCGCTGACCTCACGCAGCCGTTGACGGTACACCTCGGCCGAGTTGCCCAGGTCAACCGTGCAACCGATGGTCCGGCGGGTGAACGCGTGAACCTGCTTGCGGCGGGCAAGGAAGATGTCCGCGTGAAAATGACTGAGCTTCTCCCCTGCCAGAATGGCAGCCTGGAGCGCCTGCTCGGCCAACTGAGCCTGCTTGGCAGCCGTGGCCGCCTTGAGCGAGTCAACCATCAGATCCCGGGCCGCAGTGATCTCGTTGGCCACCGGCTCAACGCCCTCAAAATCAAACAAGCCCCAGTCTTCCCGCTTGAGATTGATACGCGTCAGACGGCCACGAGCTAACTCGAGAGACAGGTTGTACGGCTGATCCCGGTCCATCAGCCGGCTGGTCTCCAGCATCATCGTGCCGCAACCACGGACCGGCCAGACCAGAGAAAGAGCAGCGGGACCATCAGCCCGCTTCGCACAAATGACCTGAGAATCGCGAAACTCGAGCTCGGCGCGCAGAGGAACCCCATCACTGCCCACCACGTATGCGCCAGACAGATCCAGATCGCGAACGGCAGAGCCTTCACGGGTAACAGCAAAACGAAGCATGAGCGGTCCCGAAACTTTATGTATCGAAATATAACCCTAATGAGTCCGTGCAACGGCTCAGGCGATAATCGCAACCTGAAACCACGGAACCCGCTCATCAACTTATCGCTGTCGCCCCAGGGCGCTTCCACGTCCGAGGATGACATCTACCCACAGTCTATGGGATCCTGAGCGTCCCGACAAGAGCCACCCGGCATTGTTCCGCCAACTTCGGCAACCTCCCGGCCACACGCCGACTCACGCACCACGCGGCGACGCCCACCCCCAGCCAAGCTGCCTTGGCGGCACCTCGCTCGTCCGGCCTCCGAGACACGCACCCTCACTCCTCCCATCGGCTATTCCGGTGGCCAAGGTGCAGTTGCCGCCAACTTTCACATGGGGTGACTTACCCCGCCGCAAGAACCAGCCGCGAACAGACAGATCCAACATCCTTGCCGCTATGACCTTGCGACAGCTTCAGCAAGCGCCCCTCGGCCACATCAAGAACCACGTGACACGGACCCTGTCCGAATCGCGTCACACGATCCGAACTCGCGTATCGCTTCATTCAGACCCGCGGGCTCCTCAAAGAGATAAACGTGCCCACACCACGCTTGTTTCAGCCCACCCTGCGAACGAAATGCACAGACCCACACCCGTCTCCAGCCTCCACCTTCCCCAGGGCTCATGCTTGAGCCCCTCCTGCCGGGAAACGGCCGAGGCCAGCGACAAAAGCCACTGGCCTCGGCCGATGGTCGCAAGATCCAGGGCCGGCCGGCGGTCATCACGGGCAACTCGCCACCGCCCCCACGTTGTTCCTGACCTGCGTCATGTCCAGTACGTTGATCCTGCCGTCTGCATTCACGTCCGCCCGAAAAGTGGCGGCCACGACCGGCCCGCCGATCGCGTTCCGCACCCGGGTCAGGTCGAGCGTATTGACCTTGCCATCACCACTGACGTCACCGGTCAACGAGAGAATGCTGATCTGATTGACGCCCTCCAGCGGCTCGCCTCCTGTACTGGTCACACCGTCAGGGCCGTTGGCCACGGTCAAGGTCGCACAAGCGGCCCTCGGAACATCATGCATCAGGATGGTCAGCGCATTGTCCACGACCAACAGGCTGTCAATCACACCCGCGCTCGTCGTCACCTCATCTCCAATGTCCAGCGAGCCATCACCGGGGACGATATCCTGGTTGAAAGTCAGCACCACCTTGGTCGGCCCGCCGACACGATCCTCGATCCCGTACGGGGGCACCGGCGACCACGGCAGCTCAATGCCGAACTCGCCCGCCGTCCCGTGAGTCTTGTACGAGACCGCACTGATCAGATGAAGCGGCTTGCACGGATCAGGAACTTGCGTCACGGGAGTGAGCAGCTCAAAGGCCATGTTGATGCGATGATCGAACGGGCACACCGGCTTGACGTACGACCACGGCCCATACAGCCATCGCGGTCCCGGCGGACATTCACTCAACGGCGGGCACGGGCTCTGCACCGGCTCACCCAGTGAGATCGCGGTCTGAACCGCCGGGCGGATACCCTTCTCGATCGACGTGGCGTGCCATCCCCAGAAATCGCCCAGAGCCACGTTGTTGGAGAATACTCGCTCGCAACAGACCGCCGACGCACCGCCCAGCCAGCGGACCCCCACGACCGCTTGGATGTTCAAGGCATACCAGAAGCAATGGTGCTCGGCAAACGCATTGGGGCGCGCGGGGCAGCGATCGACGCCCGTGGCCGGCAACCGCGGGTCCGGATGGCTCTGAATCAGACAGCACTGGCTCAAGTCCACGTAGTACTCGAATACCTTGTGCCCGTCACAAGGCACGATTTCCGTCAGGTTGATTCGCACGGCGCCACGCGGCGCAAAATAGAGGCCCAGGGCCGGACGCTTCGGGTTCCCACCCGCAACCTGCTTCAGCACCAGCGGCAGGTGAAAACTGATCAGCCAGCCGTCGATCTGGTAGGGCGGTTGATCGAAACCACCAAACTCCCGCGGCACGTATTCCTCGTTGAGGTAGGAGCCCCACCATCGAACCGCCGAGATCGGCCGCCCGTCGGAACGGAAGTCATCGGCCACATCCACGTTGGGCTTCTGGATTCCGTTCGGACTGATCCAGAGATTCGACGGAATGTCTTCCCGCTCCGGCGTCGGCGGCTGACTGAACTTCGGAACACCCTCCTGGCCGCAGGTCACCGTCGCACAATCACTGCCCGGCCCTTGTGAAATGCCTCCCTTCTCCTTACAGACCGAAACCGGCAGGTTGTCACATGTGCCGTCGGGAAGGCAACAGGCCTGACATTCAGGGTTCGCGATATGCACGCACCCGCCGGTGGCAGGATCACACCGATCGATCGTGCAGAAATCCCCATCATCACAATCGACGGGCTCATGCACACACTGCCCGGTGTGCGGGTCACAGTAGTCCTTGGTGCAGGGGTCACCGTCATCACAGTTGACCGCAATGTGAACGCAGAAATCCGGGCTCGCAGGATCGCAGAAGTCCAGGGTGCACGGATCACCGTCGTCGCAGTTGATGGGCTCATGAAAACATTTCCCCGTGGCTGCGTCGCAGTAGTCCTTGGTGCACGGGTCACCATCGTCGCAGTTCAGATCGCTTGTGCACCCCCCCTGGTCACACGGTGTCCCCGGAACGCACTGACTGCCCGGCCCCTGGGGCGCCCCACCGTGCGCGGCACACATGCCCGCCGGCCAGATGCCAAAACACAAACCGTCCAGGCAACACGCCTGCAGGCAAATCTCAGGATTGTCGCAGGAGGATCCGGGCCCCTGCGGCACGCCGCCCAACTGCAGGCATTCGGTCGGCAATAGCATGTGGCATCCGTCGCCGAGACAACAGGCCTGCGGGAGTTCCTGCCCGCTCATGCTCGCGAGGCAAGCGAACAGCCCCCCGCCAATACAAACCGCTTGAATCATCAATCGACACCTGACTCCAGACATGGTCCAATCCTCCTTGTCATACCTGACAGAACGATCACACAAACAACGCAACCCCTTCACTGAACGCGCGCTATCTAAGACCGCGGCCACCTGAGAGTGACCGCCTGAACGACAGCACACGCGCATCCAAAACCGGGCCGCCCACCCGGACAGCCCGGCATCCAGAATCCACTATCGTTTTGTCACGCTCGTCACCCCTCTCCGGCAAGAGGGTGAAACTCGGCGCCGCAAACGGCTGCGGCCGGGGAGAAAGTGCCTGTTCCTCTATAGGGGCTCTCAGCCGATCTGACCAATCGGAGTGACGCAGAATTCTAAAAAACGCCAATCACCGGGCCGTCAGGTTCGGGACCTGGCAGGCAACAAGCGCATCGCGGAAGCGACATCCCGGCCCGGACCATCACATCGCAGACGCACAGGCTGGCCGCAACACCGCGGCCATGCAGTCTCGGGATGTGACGCGGCAAGATCCGTCATCGGTCGACAAGTCTCGGCACAAGGTGCTGCCGCGCCGCACCATCGACGGTGACTTCGTAAACCAGCGAAGCCTCCCGAGGCGGGAGCAACCCGAGCTTCGCGGAACGCGGCAAGTCGGAGACAATCCACACCGCGGCGAAGACCATTCGCCGCCCCTGTGTCCGGACGATCACCGTCGGGATTCGACCCGAGTCAGGCCGGTCACTGGCCGGGTAATCCAGCAGGATCACGTCCTGAACCCCGGCCGACCCCATGTGCAGTTGGAGCAGAACCTCTCCGTTCCCCCACCGGAGTTCGATCGCACCGGAAGGAACGAACGCCCGACCATTCCGCAGCCATCTCCACGCACCCGCTTTCGGCAGTGCGAACGGGCGGCACCGCTTCTTCAACTCCGGGTCAAGCTCATCCGGGGCCTTCGCCCCCTCATCCATCGCGTGCACAACCCAGTCGATCTGCCGCTCGCGACCTCCGCAGTCGACCTGAAAAACATCCAGCACGTAGTCCGCGGCCATGGCCACGGTCCGCATCTGCCGCACGCCCTCGTACAGGAGCCCCTCGTCGTCGCACGCACTAACCCGCTTCTCGTCCCGCAGATCGCGAAACTCCACCAGCCGGAGAAGCCGTCCGGTCCCGCGCTGGTCCTGACCGTCGATCATGACCGTGTTCTGGCTCAGCCCTCCACGGTTGAGCTGCCGCTGAATCTCGGAACTGAATGCGTGCGGCGTCGTGGAGATGCCCTCGACATCCGGAATCAGCAGCCGCTTGCGGCCAAACAGCATCAGACTGAGCTTGTCCGCATTGGAGTGAACACCAGAGCGGTCGTAGGTCAGGAACGCACAGCGAGCGTCCGAATCCCAGTAAGACGCGCCCTCGCTGGAACGAAGAAATGCGTAACCGTGCTCCGGCCGGAGCAGGCTGCGAATCGCCGGAGCTGGAACATCGGCCGGCAGCGCCGGAGCAAAAACCGCGTCGATCCCTCGCCTGTCGTTGTGCCGGAGCAGCCACGCGTGTTTCGGGTCGCCCCATGCAGCCCACGCCACCTCGTACGAAGATGCCTCCCACAGACGCACACGCCGCCCATACGCGTCCCCAATCGGCGGAATCAGACCGTCCGCCGCCAGAACGTCGAACATCGCGTCATAGGCCTGCTTCAACGTGCGCCCGTTCGCCCCGACGATCTCCAGAATCGAAGGCTGGAATCCCACTCGTCGCTGGCAATTCCCGAAAACGAGCATCGGATCGACCGCCGCAAACTGATAGATCAGACTGCTCTCACACCACAGCCCGTTGTCCAGCAGACCTTCCTCCAGCAGCGAAACCATTCCCCGCCGGCCGTGCAGGCAGTACTCGACCATCTCCGGCCGACCATAAAACAGGCCCAGCAGCCCAAGCATGGCCTTGTGCCAGGCCAGATGGTTGTTCAGCCCACCCCCAATGCCGTTGTCGATCCAATACACGTCGTTCCGGGCAACCGCCCAGGCCAGACGGGCCATCATCGCATCCAGCGCCGCCCGCTGTCCGGAGCCGAGGCGATCGAACAACACGTCGTAGGCCTTCAGGGCATGAATCCCCCACCCAGCATAGTTCATGCCCACGTCGTAATGCTCCGCCCGAAAAGAGTACCCAGCCAAGTTCATGAGCATGGCGGTCGCCCGCTCGGCATACCGCTCTTGGCCGGTCAGCAGCCACGCCGTGGCCAGAGTCGCCGCCCCATGGGCGTAATTCGTGGGTTCAATGCACGTGTGAACGTAGACCTCGGGATAGGTGGCCTCCCATGGCTTGGTGGCCGCCTCACCCCACCAGCCCTCGTCCAGCGGCTTGATCTCAGCCTCGAGCTTCGGGTCAGCCATGGCCAGAAACCGCAGAAGCACATCGCGACCACCGCCATCTTCCGCCGTCCGGCGCCTCCCTCGCTCAACCTCGGCGGCGGTGAAGAACAGCCTCGGGTGACCACCGGGAGCGGCGTCGGCCTCCAGCCGGCCGATCTCGAAGGGCAGCCCCTGGATCGCTGGAACCGACTGGCCAACAGCCAGACAAGCCTCAGCACCCCCGAAAGCCAGGAGCAGACCCCAGCACGTGGCAACCAACGGCCTCAATCGCATGGCCGCAGTCTCCACCCTCCCTCGGGAACCTGTCAAGAGGCGATGCAGCAATCGCAAGCCGCCGACCACTTGTCCCACGCCAACCCGCTCCGCCAAGCCGGCCCTCGCCGGGACACCCGACACGATGTGAATACGGAGGAAAACCGCCCCCTGCCAGCCTCCCCAACACCACGCCCGACGGTTGGGTTCGTTTCGCCATGCGGTTGCATTCCTGTCACCATACAATTGCCCTCGTATCGCCAGACAATTGGCTTCGTTTCGCCAGACGGTTGGATTCGTTTTGCCAGACAATTGGCTTCGTTTCGCCGAACGGTTGGATTCGTTTCGCCAGACAATTGGCTTCGTTTCGCCAGACGGTTGGATTCGTATCGCCAGACAATTGGCTTCGTTTCGCCGAATGACTTCCGAGCCCCGTGCGGGACCCAAAGCCCTTGCCTCACGTCAGCGACGGCAGCGGACGGAGCACGGTCTCGGGACACTCGACGGGCAGAACAACGGTGAAGCGGGAACCCTTGCCCAACTCGCTGTCCACTCGGATCGAGCCCCCAAGCATGTGCACGAGCTCCTTGCTGATCGCCAGACCCAGGCCGGAACCGCCGTGCTCGCGAGTCACCGAGGAGTCGAGCTGGCGAAAACGTTCGAAAATCCGCTCCTGGTCCTCTGGGGCAATGCCCGGACCAGTGTCGGCCACCGACAGGCGAACCGACTTCACGCCGTCCTGGGGAGCCGCTTCCATCCGGATGATGCCCCCCTCCGGAGTGTACTTGATGGCATTGCTGAGCAGGTTGTAGAGCACTTGGCGAACCTTGCCCGCGTCCGAGTTCATCATCGGCAGCCCTTCGTCGAGCTCGATCGCCAGAGTGAGCTGCTTCTTGTCGGCCAGCGGACGAGTGAAGTCGGCCAGCCCCTCGCAGATGTCCTGCAGGGCAAAACGCGAACGGTGCAGCTCGACCTTGCCGGCCTCAATCTTGGCCAGCTCCAGCAGATCGTTGATCAGGTCGAGCAGCATCCGCCCGCTGACCAGGATGTTGTGAGCGTAACGATGCAGCCGGCTGCGGTCCACCTCGCCCTCACCCTGCGACGAGTCGCGAAGCAGATCGGCGAACCCGATGATCGAGGCCAGCGGAGTGCGCAGCTCGTGACTGACCACCGCCAGAAACTCGCTCTTCAGCCGGTTGGACTCGTACAGGGCCACGTTGGTCTCGGCCAGTTCGCCCAGCCGGGTATCCAGCGAGCGGTTGATCGTCTCCAGCTCGACCCGGGCTCGCTCGAGCTGGCTGAGCATCTCGTTGAACGCCCCGCCAAGGTTCTCAAACTCGTCGCCAGTGTTGATCACCGCCCGGGCGTTGAGATTGCCGCCGGCAATGTCCTCGGCCAGCACGGTCAGATCGCGCACCGGCGCCAGAATGAACTTCTGAACGATCAGATAAAACACCAGAATCGCCAGGAACCCGGCGATGAAACCGGCCAGAATGATCACCACCCGAATCCACATCAGGGCGGCATCCGAACGCGCGGATTCCAGGTTCATCTCCACCAGGCCCAGCAACGGGCGGCGACCGGAACCGGTGTCCTCCCCGCGGACCGCCAGGATCACCCGGTAGGTGGTCGACCCGCCCGGGCGGCGCTCAGGCTGCTGCATCTCCTGCAGCGCCTCTTCCTTGGTCATCGCCTCCACGCAGCGCCGGCGAAAATCGTCCAACACCAGCCCGGTCGGCTGAAGCGTCCGGATGGCCTTCCGCCCGGCGGCCACGAGACTCGATACCCCCCGCTGCTGCCACTCGTCGGGAATGAACCTCCATCCACCCGCGGCCAGCCCAACGCCGGGCGGCGGCCGGACATGACGGCGAACAGCCTTGACCGCAGGATCCATGACCCGGGCAATGCCGGACAGTGGGGCCAGAAACGACTCCACGCTCACCGGACCCGGCAAGGCCGGCGGCAGCTGCAGCAACACCGGCTTCTGGGCGGGCAGGTTCAGCGACTTGGTGTTGTCGTCCCACCATTGATTGAGCCGGGTCTGCTGCTGGCTCCAGTTCGTGCTCGTCGGGTCCAGAAGAGCCCGGCCCAGAACGGCCAGATGCCGGGCCCGCTGAATGTTGCGGTCGTGCACGAACGTGGCCAGCGAGTACCAGGGCACGAACAGGGCCGAACCGATGATCAGCGCTACGGCCATGCCGAACAGGAGACGGCACTTGGCGGCCAGTGATAGCGAGAGCATCCCGTGTCGAGCCATTCAGGGAATTGTACCGGCCACCATGAGATGCGTCATCGGGAAAGCAGAAACAAGTGCGGGGCGCGGTCACAGAGCCCAAACCCGTGAGTGAACAGAAAAAAAAGGAGTGATCAGCCCTGACCACGCGCCCAAAAGACCAGGAACCGGCGAACCAGGTCCACCCGCGATTCGAGACCAATCGCTCGCCGTCGACCACTCGCCTGCGGCCGCCGCTTACAGTAGACTGCCCGGCCTATGGTCACGCGGCGAACGGTGGCGGCATGGACGACATTCCTGACCGTGGCGGCAGCGCTCGGCAGCACACTGGCCTACGCGGCCTACTACCGCAGCGACCGGTACCGCCGGAGCGTGGAAGCGGACCTGACCGACTTCTTCGGACTGCCCTTCGAAGTGGGCGGAATCCAGGCCCACAGCTTCACCGCCCGGCGACTCATGAACGTCCATGTCTGGCTGCCCGAGCACCGGGCCAGGATCTTCAGCGCCCCGCTCATCCTCTGGGACAAACGCGACCCGGAAGGCCAGGGCGGCGCAGGCATCCATGTCCACCGTGCCGCCTGGTCGATCGGATCGGAAGACTGGCGATCCGACGACTATATGCAGGTTCTTCGAGCCAGCCTGGCCCACAACTTCAACCAGCTCAACCTCCGCCAGGTGAGGTTCCATGGCGCCCGGATCGACTGGCCGCGACGAGATTTCCACCTGGCGGCCGAGAACGTGAACGGCCGGGTCACGTTCGCGACCGACGGCAAGGGCCAGGCGGAGCTCAGCTGCACCTCGCTCAACGGCCAGCCGGTTTCCGACCCGATCCGGATCCGGGCCCGGATCGACCCCGAGGCCGAGGAGTTTCTGCCGGAGGTCACCCTGCACGTGCCCCACGTGCCACTGACCGGACTGGGACTCGGCGGACTGGTGGCATCCCCCGTCACCCAGGGCTCATTCAGCGGCGAGATGACCGTGCGGCAGGCGTCGGCCGGCGACGAAGTCCAACTCGTCGGCGCGGTCCGCGACGTCCGGCTGGAGGAGTTCACGCCCCGGCTGCCGGGCGGAGCCGTCCCGGCGGTGGTCACCCTGGACATCCAGGACGCCCTCATCCGCGACCGGCAGCTGGTACGACTCGAGTTCACCGGACAGATGCGCCAACTGGGAATCGAGCAGCTGCTCTCTCGCTGGTCAATACCACCCATAGGGGGCGAAGGACGCCTCAACGTCTACCGCGGACTCGTCACCGACGCCGGCATCGAGGACCTGCGGCTCGACGGACAGTGGGACGGGGCCTCCCTGGACAAACTGGTCAACGCGGCCTTGGGACGCGGCGGCCTCAACGGAACCCTGAACGTACGCATCAACTCGCTGATCATCGCAAAGAACGAGATCGTCACCGCCGACGTGGACGTGACCGCTCGACCGCCCAGGAACGGCAAGGGCACCCTGAGCAAGACGTTCCTGACTTTCCTGATGGAGAAACTCCTCAACAAGGCCATCCCCCAGGCCGCCCTGGCATTGCTCCCGGAGGAAGTGGAATACAGCCGCATGGGCGCCAAAGTGCTGGTCGACCGCCGGCGAGTGCGAATCCTCGGAACCCAGGCGGCCACCGGGAAATCCCTGCTGACCATCCCCCTGGCCGGACACGATCTTCCCGCCGTACCCCTGGACGTGAGCCTCGAACTGGGCCCGCTCACCGAAAACGTGTGGCCGAACCTCAAGGTCCTGGCCGAACGTGCCAAAGAGGGAATAAGACGCCCAACTACTCAGAAAGGAGGTATAGAGTAGCAAAAGGCGGTCCGCGCCACGCCCCGGGACGGCGACAGCCCCGAGGACCGAAACCCACCCCCCGACCGGCTGACGCATCCTGCCTCCCGGACCCGCCCTTCCCCTGCCCCCGGGCTGACTGCCCGCGGCTACTGAGCCGGAGGAGTGAGAGCGAACTCCCAGAGAGTCGGACCTTCCGTGGCCTCGGTAATGTTCAACCGCACGTGCCGGGCGGTCACCGGCGCGAACTTGAGCCGGCAGCGACGACCGATCGTCGTCCCGGTCGCGAACGTCCGCCAGCTGTCACCGTCCTTGTACTGGAGCTCGAACGCCCGAACACGCTCGTAGGCCTCGCGCAGGGTCGCCCGGTCAAAGGTCTTGGCCTCGCCCAGATCCACCTCCAACCAGGCGGAGTGGGTGCCCGCATCCGTCGCCCAACGCGTGGCGTCATTCTCGTCCACGGCCTTGTCCGGCCCGTGCGCGTCGCTGTTCTGAAAGACGTTCGATGCAGTGGCCTTCTTGCCGGTGGTCAGCGAAACCCCGCCCGTCGCCACCGGAGCAACATCGATCGCCGGACAGGCCAGCTCGAGCACCACAATGGTGTCCGGATCCCTCCGATCGGCGGCCCGCACGCCGACGGTGATGCCCTTCTCGCCCTGCTCGACCGTGACCGTCCCGCCGCCGAGCAGGGAACTGGCCACGATCCTGGCCGGGATGGCCGGCAGGACCAGCAGCTCCTCGCCGTCCGGCCACTCGAGCACGTGAAGGTAGACCTTCTTGCCCCGATGAGTGCTCGCCCCCCAGAGGCCAGGCATGAACGGCCCGCCCCGTGTGCCATAGACGGCCTCCCCCGCAGCCTTGAGCCATTGGCCTATGCCCCGCAGCACTTCCACCTGCCGGGGCTCGATCTCTCCCGAGGGCATCGGCCCGACGTTGAGCAGCAGGTTGCCGTCGCCGCCGGCACAACGGACCAAAGTGTGAACGCATTCCTTGAGCGATTTGAGGTTGTCGTTGGGCTTCCATGCCCACTGCTGGCATATGGTGATGCAAGACTCCCAAGGCCTCTTGATGTCGAACCGGCCGATGGTCTGCTCGGGCGTGCCGAAGTCGCCCGGCAGACCCGCCCGGTTGTTGAGCAGGACGTGCGGCTGGAGGGTGCGAATCACCTTGAAGAGGTTCTCGGAGTCCCAGTCCTTGGCCGTGCCGCCCAGCCCGTCGAACCAGATGATGTCCACCCGGCCGTATCGGCTGCACAGCTCGCGGAGCTGACCGTGAAGATACTCGATGTACTTGGCGTGCTCGGCCGTACGGTAGTTCGGGTGATGCCAGTCCGGCGGCGAGTAGTAGAAGCCCAGGCGCATCCCGGCCTGGTGACAGGCCCTGGCCAGCTCGGCAACAATGTCGCGGCCGAACGGCGATTCCGGGCTGGTGATCTTGTAGTCGGTGAGCTTGGAGTCGAAGTTGGTGAAGCCGTCGTGGTGCTTGGTGGTGAAGACCAGGTACCTCATGCCCGCGTCCTGGGCGATCCGCACCCACTCCTCGGCGCTGAACTTGACCGGGTTGAACTTCTTGTAGAGATTGTCGTAAACCTCGAGCGGAACCTCACCCTTGCCGCCGGTCCCGCGTCGCTCGCCGCCGCGCGACCAGCCGATCTCGGTGCCCTGCAGGCTCACCGGCCCCCAGTGCACGAACAGGCCGAACCGCGCCTCGCGCCACCACTGCATGTCCTGGGGACTGGCCCGCAAGTATTCCATGGCCTCCTGGGTCGCGGCCGGCGGGGCATCCGCACCCACCAACCTGCCGGCGCCGACCATCACCAACAACGCCGCCGAGACGATGCTCATCTTCTTCATCCGTTATGCCTCCTTATAGAGTGATTCAGGGTTCATTGGCCAACCGGATGTTGTCCAGGTAGCTCGCCGCCTTCTCCCTGCCGTTGCTCACAAAGCCAAGCCATTCAAGCCGTGCGAAACCGGGGCTGCCGTGGGCCAGGCCGGCGAACCGCTTCGGCTGCTGATCCGGCAGCGTCACGCTCAATGTCCACTTCCCGTCGGCCTTCGGACCGAGGCCCGCGGCCATCTCGAGGTGGACCCACCGGCCGATCGGCCATTCGACAAGTGCTTCGCCCCCGGCCTGCAGCTTGCCCTCCCGGATGGACAAAGTCGGCCCGACGCGGTATGGGCTCGCCGCGTCTCGCCACTCGATGTATACGACCGCTCCGGGATCGGTCCGCAGATCGCAGCTCATCCGCGTCACGCCCGCCGTGTGGCCCGGAGCATAGTGAAAATGCGGCGAGAAGTCGTGCTGCAGGCCACGGGCGTCGGTGATCTTCAGGCTTCGCTTGCCCCCCCGAGCGGCCTCCTCGGTCACGCCGATCGAGTCACCCTTGTTCTCAGTCTGAACCGTGGCCAGCGGCACCGGCAACCCGACGGACACATCCTCGAAATCCTCGTCAATCGACAAGGGCGGCCGCGGCGGCGGATCGGCCGCCCATTCCACCTCGGGATAGCTGATCGCTTTCGCCTTCCGGACCCACGCCTCGTCGCCATAGACACCCGCCCTGCGGTAGTCGAACGCCTTGAAGCCGATCCTGGCCGCCGGCGATCCGTCCCGGAGCCGAAAGTCGCGGCGCTCGGCATCAACGAACAGCGGATCGGCCACCACCGAGCCCGCGTCCTGCCCCGTCGCCTGCCACTGCTCCAGCGTCTTGCCGGCGAAGGTCACCGGCTTGCCCGAGGCGTCCCAGTAGAGGTTGCGCTCGGTCTTGACGTTGGCATCATTCCACTTGCCGCTCAACAGGTCGCTGGTGTCCCAGTACACGATATTGCCGACCAGGGTGAAGGACAGATGCTCCTCGACGCGCGATCGCTGAATCTGCCCGTCCTTGCTCAAGGCCAGGATGTTGTTGCGGATCACGTTCTCCCTGCCGTAATGCTGATGGTAGCAGCCGGTGTTCACGTTGTAGACCAGGTTGTTCTCGAGGACGATCCCGGTGCTGCCCTCGTCGTTGTAGAGGCCCCAGCCGCCCCGACCATACCGGTCGTAGGAGTAGACGTCGTGGATGACGTTGTTGCTGACCGTGGTCCCGGGCGAGATGCCCAGCGTATAAACCCCGCCCATGTCACTGAGAATGCCCCAGCCGATGTGGTGGATGTGGTTGAAGTCGATGGTGTTGTGGTGGGCCAGGCTCTGGCCGTAGCCCCAGGTCCAGCCGGCGGAAACGCCGGTGTAGCGCAGGCCGCTGATGTCGTTGTGGGTCACTTGGTTGTGGGGGCTCTGGCCGATCCATACACCGACCGCGCCCATCAAGATCTGGCCGGCCGATCGAATGATGTTGTTGTCCACTACGATGTGGTCGGTGCGCAGCGGTCCTTCTGGGTGAATCGTCGCCTCACCGATCCGCACCCCGCCCGCCCCGAGGTCGTACAGCTCGTTCCGCACGATCCGGCAGTGGGAACATCCCTGCCGCATCCAGATGCCGTACAGGCCGACGTGCTCGATCGCGCAGTCCTCGATCGCCACCCCGCGGGCATGATCGGCGGTGACCACGCCGGCGATGGCGGCGGCGGCCTGAGAATCACTGTGGCCCTGCGGTTCGAGGGCAAAGCGGGCGTGGCGGAAAGTCAAGCCCCTGAAGTGCACGTGCTCGACCTTGCTGTCGGGCTTGCCCTGGATGAGGAGGAACTGATCGGCCAGCGGGGCAACGACCGTGACCTTGGCCGGGTCCTCGCCGGGCAGCGGCCTGTAAGACAGCGTGCCGTCGCGATCGAGGAACCACTCGCCGGGCTCGTCCAGAGCCTCCACAAAGTTCTCCAGGTGATACCGCTGGTGCGGCCCGAGCCACTGAAACGCCCAGCGGGCCGGGCCGGTGGTGATCACCGTGTTCTTCTTCGCGTGGACGGCCGCCAGCCTCAGATGGGACACCTCCCACGAATGATAGGCGACCAGATCAACGTCCTGAAGCTGCTCGGCGTGCTTCCCGACCAGCGAGCGAATGTCCTCGGGGCGGGCCACGAATGCCCGCCGGCTCAGGTCGGCCGGCTGACCGGTGAGCGGGTCGATACCCTTGTCCACCCGCAACACGGTGTAGTAGTAGCCCTTGTTCGGTGATCGGGCCCGGGTCGCCCGCCGGCCGTCGACGAAGAGTTGCTCGAAGTAGAACCTACCTTCCCTGACACCCGGGACCTGAACCGTCCAGACACCGTCGCGACCGACTTTGAAGCCGGTGAGTCGCCGTCCGCCGTCGAATACCGGCCGGGCCCCCTCCTGCGCCGCGTAGATGATCGGCGCCGCTTCCGTACCGCCGTCACCGGCCTCGAGCACCAGCGCTTCGGTCATCGGATAGGTTCCCTCGGCCACCAGCACTTGAACGGGCCTCGCCGGGGCACCCTTCTCCTTGAGTCTGCGGATTGCGTTTCGGGCCCCCTGAAGTGAGGCCAGCGGCCCGTCGGTCTTGCCGAGATTGGGGTCCGCGGATGCGCCCGACCAGGCGTCGTTGCCGACCGGAGAAACGTGGAGCGTATTTGCGGAAGAGGAGACGCCCGCGGCCAGAAGCACCGTTCCTGCCATCGCGACGGAGAGAAATCTGGAATGCACCATGACGTGTGTTCTCCCTGCTGAAGCAAGTTCGCCCACCGACCGAGGCGCTCGGGGACTGCCGATCAGGGTCGTCCTTCGGGATCATATCTCCCCCGCGGATACAGAGCCAGTGTGATCCAAGGTCGAAGGGTCCCGGAGGACTGGCCCCATCACTACCCGGACGGTTACCATGGTCCGAACCGCTCCGCGGAATGATGGACGATGCCGCAGATGGCCGGAGGAATCGACGATGACACGTGAACAAGCCTGGGGGCTGCTGAACGACTACACCAAGTCCGAGTCCCTGCTCAAGCACGCCTTGGCGGTCGAGGCGGCCATGGGATACTACGCCCGGCTGCTCGGTGAGGATGTGCATACTTGGCGGGTCGTCGGGCTGATCCATGACTTCGACTACGAGCGATGGCCCCAGCAGCCGGAGCACACCCGTGAGGGCGCCAAGATCCTGCGGGCGATGGGCGTGAGCGAGGAGGTCGTCGGAGCCGTTCTCTCTCATGCGGAGACCAATCGCGCCGAGTACCCGCTCGATCGCCCGATTCGCAAGGCCCTATCGGCGGTAGATGAACTGTGCGGCTTCATCACCGCCGTGGCCTACGTCCGTCCGGAGAGACTGGCCGGCATGACACCCAAAAGCGTGCGCAAGAAGATGAAGACCCCCGCATTCGCGGCGGCCGTGAGCCGCGAGGACATCAGCCGGGGCGCGGAACTCATGAACCTCGATCTCGACCAACACATCGCCAACGTGATCGCGGCCATGCAGGGCGTGGCCGGTGAGTTGGGGATGGGCGCGGGTGTTCCGTAGGATTCCGGCTCAGAGGATCCCGCCCCGCGCTGCGGCCGTAGCCGGTCAAGGCGTCACGTCTGGCGAGGTGGTTCGGGATCGACAGGGTGGCTCGGTGAAGCTGGCCGGAATTCGCCGGGAGCGAAGCAGACTCGGCCCTCGGTCGCTGCGTCGATTCAAGCCCCCCGATGAAGGGCTGCCTTCCTTTCCACACCGGCACGTTCTCAAGACGACGGTGTTGCAGGGGCGGTATCGCCTCCGGACGAAATCGGTCATTTCTGTTCGCGAAGACCACCGTCAGTTCTATTGCCCTCGCGCCGGTGCCTGGGGATCGCCGTCACGATTCGGTGGAGTTCCGGGCGAGGGGACGCCTGCGCCAGGCGGACCGTCTGGCGAGGTCGCCGCGGCGCTTGCACTCCGAGCCTGATTCCCGGCCAGGTCGGCATGGGTGCCGCTGAACCCAAGCGTGCCGCGGTCGGCACGCGCTTCCGGGCCGCAGGGGGCGCCGCATTCCGGGCAGCGGCCGAACTCGTAGGAAGCCCGCAGATCATAACCGCATCTGCGGCAATGGCCCTTGGGGTACTCCTTGCCGACCCACCACCACTGGATGAGGTGCACGACCAGCATATAGGCGCCCAGGGTGATGTGCAGGAGAGTCCCCTGCACCAGGGTGATGACCAGGGTCACGAAGAAACCGCGACCGCCGCTCATCGCAGGGATCCTCGGGTTCATCACGGCCTCAACCAGACTGACGCTCACGATTCCTGGAACCAGATCCAGGGCCATTCCCAACGGGACGATGGCAGACACCACCACCCGAGTGAAGTAGCCGATACGAAAGGTGCGGTCTGTCAGTCGGGAGGTCCGCCAGCGGGCCACGGCCGAGGTGCCGCTCACCATGGTGTACATGGCGACAAAAAGCGCCACCCCGACGACCATGCCGGGGGTACTGAACTCGGACCGCGCCCAGACAAAGCTGGGGATCGCAGTGATTCCGCAGATCATCGTCCATAGCACTGCCCGAGCGAGGATACCCCGCAGGGAGTTGTCGACCTGGAACGAGTCGTCATCCATTGAGCAACACCTTCCTCGCTTCTCCGGAACGTCCCCACTGCCACGCACGGATTCCAGCCATCGTAGCCGCGAACAGGTCGGGTGGACAATCCGCCGCCCGATGGTATGGTAAGGGGGCGGAATCACGGGAATTGACGCTCTTTCCCTGGAGGTAGACGACATGATCAAGTGCATCAGCTACTGGGCGAACAAGGACGGTCAGGCCGGTACGCATCCGATCGACGACGCCCTGGCCTGCACCAAGAAGGCCGGATTCGCGGGCATGGAGCTGTGCGTGGGAACCGACGGCGTGCTGACGCCGGGCACTTCGCAGGCCGCGTGCACCGCGATCCGCAAGCAGATCGACGCCGCCGGGCTGGTGGTCGAGACGCTGGCCAGCGGGATGAGTTGGGGCTTCAACCCGGCCAGCGACGACGCCGGGATCCGCAAGAAGGCCGTCGCCCTGCACGCCGACGCCCTGCAGCGAGCCGCGTGGCTGGGGTGTAAGGCCATGTTGTTCGTGCCCGGCGTGGTCAAGAGCCCGCTCAGCCCGGACCTGATCCGGTACGATGTGGCCGTTCAGCGGGCCCGGGAAGCGGTGAAGCAGTTGCTCGACACTGCCGAGAAAGTCGGCGTGGACCTGTGCGTCGAGAACGTGTGGAACGGCCTGTTCTATTCGCCACTGGAGTTCCGCGATTTCGTGGATTCGTTCAGCAGCAAGCGGCTGGGCATCTACCTCGACGTCGGCAACCTGCTCGGCTATCAGCAGCATCCGCCACACTGGATCGAATTGCTCGGCCAGCGGATCCGCCGGGTGCACGTCAAGGACTTCCAGGATGCGTTCGGATTCCTGGGTGCGTACTCCTTCTGCGCCCTGGGCGCCGGTCAGGTGCCCTGGCAGGCGGTGATGGCCGCCCTGCGGGGCGTAGGCTACAACAGCACCCTGGTGGCGGAGATGATGCCGTGGGATCCATCGCTGCTGGTTCGCACCAGTGCCGCGATGGACGTGATCATGGCCATGTAGCGGTCACGGGGCCTGGGCCGGCGACTTGATCCAATCGAGCGCGAACCGGGCGTAGGCGATTCGGCCGTAGGGCTTCTTCTCGCCGCGTTCATACAGGCATCCGACAGTTCCGTCGGGGAATGCGGCCAGGGCCGAATAGGCGGCGGGCCCCGACCAGAGCTCCTTGGAGGCAGCCCAGGTCTCGCCCCCGTCGTTGCTGAGTCGGATGGTGAGCTTCTCGCGCTTGGTGCTGGCCGGATTGGCGAAGATCAGGGTATTGGCGGCTGCGCCTGCACCGGTGTGCCGCACCAGGCTGGCCTGGCAGATCGGCTCAATCAAGGTCGGATCGTACCGGAAGTCAGCCCAGTTGAGGCCGCCGTCGCGGCTGATGGCGATCGCACGCTGATAGGTTTCGCCGACCCCCCGGCGGCAGTTGCGCATGTTGAGCATGAGCGAGCCGTCGAGCCGTTCGACGACCTGGCATTCGTTCACCCTCCGATCGACGATGCCGCCGATCTTCCAGGTTGCGCCGTGATCGTCGCTGTAGATGACATGGGAGCGGGAGTTGTCCTTGGCCCCGGCCGGTGTGTGATCACAGGGGATGACCATCCGGCCACTCTTGAGCTGGATTCCGCAACCGGGTCCGGTGGCGTACCAGGTCCACTCGGGCCTCTTGGCGGTCGCGGTGATATCTTCTGGTTTTGTCCAGGTCACGCCGTCGTCGGTGCTGTGGCTGACCCAGACGCGGCGCGTCCCCTTGCTTCGTCGAGTCGTGATCTGCGACTCCTTGTCCTCGCCGAGGTTGTGGGTCAGGAGCAGCCAGATGGTCCCGGTGCTCTGATCGACCACCGGGCAGGGGTTCCCGACGGTGTTGGCCCCGTCATCGGCCACCACCTGCAGGTCGCTCCACTTCTTGCCCTGATCGGTACTCCGCTTGAGGACCAAGTCGATGTCGCCATGATCGGCACTGCTGTTCTTGCGTCCTTCGCAGAACGCCAGGAGCGTTCCTTTCTTGGTCACCAGCAGCGAGGGGATGCGGAAGGTATCGTAGTCTTCGCGACCGGAGACGAACGGGTCGCTCTGCTGAAGCAGCCCCTTCGCGGAGTGAACTGACTTCTTGGACGAGTCACCGGAACACCCCGGGAAGAGGGCTGCCAGGGTGAGGGCAACGACAGCGGCTGCAAGCGATGGGCAGGTTCTCATGATCAGCGACTCCTTGCCTTGGGCTCCCATACCGCCATTGTCGCGTGGGAGGGTGTCCCACACAAGTCCCCGTGGGCGATCTTCGCGGCCCCGCTCGGCCGGCGAGCGCAAGTATTGACTTACAACTCAACGATATTGACATTTATGACAATACCGGCTACGCTCGTCGAAAACGTTACGCCACCTGTCGCGATCGACGGGCGGCCGACGCCAAGGAGGAAATCGTGAGACAATCGCAACGCAAGGGCCTTCGTTACACGGTCGTGCAACTGGACGGCACATCGTACGCCATCCTGCGTGAGGGCTTGCTGCGAGAATTGTGTCGTCAGGCGAAGATCGTCCCGGCCGGTTCGTCGGGCGGGCGGGGACGACTGTCCGATGATCCGGCGGAGACGGATGCTCTCGATGCCCGAGCGATGGCCGGGCGCATCATCGAGCGTCGCAAGGGTGCAGGGCTCAGCCAAGCCGAGCTGGCTCGCCAGGCCGGTGTTCGAATTGAGACCCTCAACCGCGTCGAGCGAGGCAAGACCACGCCCGATTTCTCAACGATCCGCAAGTTGATGACCGCCATCAAGGCTGCCGAGGCGCGGCTCGGCTCGTAGCCGCGCGCAGGTTATATGCAAGGAGACCCATTCCATGCCGGCAATCATTGACCGAGACAAGATCCTCGACCGAGTGTGCTCGCTGGCCGCCGCCCAGGCGAACATGACCCGGGCCGAGGTGACTGCGGAGTGCAATCTGTTCACCGATCTGAATTTCGATAGTCTGGATCAGATGGAGTTTGTGATGGCCATTGAAGACGAGTTTGATGTGAGCGTACCTGACGAACGCGCCGAAAACGTCAAAACCGTCGGCCAAGCGGTCGATGTACTGCTGTCGTTCATCCAGGCAAAGGCAGTTCCGGTATCGCCTTGAATCTCGCCCGCGTCGTCCGGCGTACCGACATGAGATCCGCCGGCGTTCAGATACTCATGGCCGCCCGTTTATCAGCGATGGCCGCCAGATGCAGGGCCATATGCTTGACGGAGTGCTGGAGCAACTGCCGCAGGGTCATCAGCCCGACCTCGCTGTGAATCGCGGTTCGTTCCCACGCTTCCGGCGGCTGGAGCCTGAGGATGCGGACCATCTGGGCACGGGTGAGCTTGATGAGGTCGAGTTCCTCGCGGACGTCGCGTTCCTGGTACTTGATCGGCACTGGGTAGATCGAGCCGGCCGCCCCAAGCAGCAGCGGACGATCCATGGCCAACGTCCGTTTCATCCGGTCGGCAAAGAACTGCTCGGTATCGCTGATGTGGCAGAGCGCCTCCAGGGTGCTCCACTTGCCCGCCACCGGCCGTGCCCTCAACTGCTCGGCGGTCAGGCCGGCAACGGCCTTCTCGCAAGCGTCCGCGCCAGCAGCGTAGGCCGCCACAAGCCCCGAGATACTCATTGACTCCATGTCTTGGGTCCTGGGTCACACCTCAATCACCGTTTGAAGGATAGGGACAGACCGTGGGAAGAACAAGAGAAGCGATCGTCCGGATCGGGTGGCAACGGAGTACACCGAGAGGTCACGTCTCACCAAGGCTCAAACCCGGGCCGCTGAATGCTGAGCGCTAGCCGCTGACCGCTTCTCTACGCCAGCGTGCCGAGTTCCATCTCGTGCAGGGCGCGGCCGGCGGGGACCATGGGGTACACGTTTTCTTCCGGCTCGACCTCGACGCAGAGCACGACCGGACCATCGTGCTTGAGCATTTCGGAGATGGCGTCGTCGACCTCGGTCGGAGCACTGATTTTCATGCCCTTGGCCCCGAAACCCTCGGCCACCTTGGCGAAGTCGGGACACGGATGATGTACGCCCGCGTAGCGCTTGTGCCAGAACAGTTCCTGCCACTGGCGCACCATGCCCAGGTAGCCGTTATCCAGCACGACGAATTTGGCCGGCTGGCCGTATTGGACGGCGGTAATGACCTCGACCATGGTCATGGAGAAGCTGCCGTCGCCGTCGATGTCGATGACCGTGGTTCCGGGGTTGCCGAACTGAGCGCCGATGGCGGCCGGGCAGCCGAATCCCATCGTGCCGAGGCCGCCGGAGGTCAGGCTCTGGCGCGGGCGTTTCCACCCGTAATACTGGGCGGCCCACATCTGGTGCTGGCCGACGCCGGTCGCGATGATGGCCTCGTGACGGGTCAGGCGGCCGAGGGACTCGACGACGCTCTGCGGCTTGATGTTCCCGGAGCCATTCTCGTAGCGGAAGGGGTGTTTGTGCTTCCAATCGGCCAGTTGGCTGAGCCACTCGGTTCGTTCCCGGGTCTCGATCAAGGGCAGCAGCCTTCCGAGGATGTCCTTCGCGTCGCCCACGACCGGGATATCGACGGTCACGCTCTTGGAGATGCTGGTCGGGTCGATGTCGATGTGGATGATCTTGGCGTGTGGGGCGAAGTGTTCGAGTTTTCCGGTCACCCGATCGTCGAAGCGGGCTCCGATCGCAATCAGGCAGTCGCTGGCCTGGACGGCGAAGTTGGCCGCAGCCGCCCCGTGCATGCCGAGCATCTGCAGGGAAAGCGGGTGGCTCTCGTCCACGGCTCCCAGGGCCAGGAGGGTCGTGGTCACGGGTATGCGTCCGCGATCGACCAGGGCCCGGAGCAGTTCGCTCGCTTCCGAGGCGACCACTCCGCCGCCGATGTAGAGGACGGGCCGGGCGGCGGCGTTGATGGCCTCGGCGGCTCGCTGGATCTGGCGAGCATCGCCTTCAATCCGGGGGCGGTAGCCGGGCAACTGCATTTCGCGAGAAGGCTCGCCGTTGCTCGCGGCCAGGGTGGCATCCACGCAGATATCGACCAGCACGGGCCCGGGTCGTCCGGTGCGGGCGATGTGGAATGCCTCCCGAATCGAGCGGGCCAGATCTTCCACCCGGGAAACGATGCAGTTGTGCTTGGTGATGGGCCGGGTGATGCCGGTCACGTCGGCTTCCTGGAAGGCGTCGTTCCCGATGAGGTCGCTGCGCACCTGGCCGGTGAGGGCGACGACCGGTGAGGAGTCCATATGGGCGGTGGCCAGACCGGTGACGAGGTTGGTCGCCCCCGGTCCGCTGGTCGCGATGCAGACCCCGACCCGACCGGTGCTGCGGGCGTAGCCGTCGGCCATGTGTGCCGCACCCTGCTCATGACGGGTCTGGATGTACTTGATCGGCGACTCATAGAGTACGTCGAAGATCGGGATGACGGCCGCACCCGGATAACCGAACAGGACTTCGACCCCTTCCTCCAGAAGCATCTGGTGGAAGATCTCCGCCCCTTTGAGCCCGGCCAAGCTTCGCAGTTCCGCCGGCGCAGCCATCGTCGTTTCCGCTTCACCCATGTTGATTTGTTCTCCCTCTGTGTTCATGATGGCCCTTCGCTCACCGAGGCGCATTCACGAGGGCCGTTCCGAAAACCCCGGAGGGGGATTTCCGGGGCACCGAGCAGGTTTCTCGGGCCGGGCCTGCGCCGCCGCACCTCAGGCCCGGACCCGGGGCCTTGATTGATCATTCTCGCGCACGCAACGCCGTCCGGCTAGTCTCTCTGGCGGCATGTCGTAGGTGTGGTTGACGGGCCGCCGGGGCTTCAGCCTCTGCCCAGCGGCCTAACGAACGACGAGCACGAGCGACGGAACGAAGCCCTTCCAGCCTTCGGAGGCCCGGTCGACGGACTGCAAGATACCCTGTCGTGTGGTGTCCATGCTGGGTACACGTTACCGGCCAGGCGAACACCGGTCAAGCGGGAGGTCGGGGGTGAAGGCGTGGGCGAGAGTCCGGGTGCGTTGATCAGTCATCGGCCTCAATGTATTAGTCGGCAATTCGTGACTCGTGCCCGACTCGACAGCGAAGGCGAAGGGAGCTGGAAGTGCGGCCGGGAGGTTGCGCCTCCTCGTCTTGCAGGGGATCAAGGGCCGGGGGTCACGTTGTCGGGGCTGTCGACCCCGCCTGGCGACACAGTCCGATCAGTCTCTGGACCCGCTCCTCGAGCACGTGCAGTGCCGCGTCGGCATGGGCACTCTCCTCCAGCTCTGCAGCCGCCCGAGTGATCGGATCGAAGCCGTAGCTGCCAGCCACGCCCTTGAGCTTGTGGGCAAGCGAAGCCAGAGCCATGACGTCGTGCCCGGCGAAGGCGTCTTCGATTTCGGTGACTCTCTGTGGCAGCCGGCCGAGGAATCGCTCGGTCAGGTCGGCCAAGTCGAACGGACTCAGCCCTTCGGGCGAGGGTGCCTGTGATCCGACGGCGGTTGGCTGCCCGATCGGGCCGGCGACGGTTCGGTTGGAGAGGCCTTGGGCGACCGGTGGGCCGTCGGTCTCACCCGTGGCCCCACCGGCCTTCGGCTGGGCAGTCCGCTCCGCGTTCTCCGAGTGCTTCAGGATCGTTGTGAACAGCTGGCGGCGGTTGACCGGCTTGGTGGCATGATCGTCGCAGCCGGCCGCGCGGCACTTGTCCAGGTCCGATCCCATGGCATGGGCGGTCAAGGCAATGATCCGCCCCTGGTAACCTCTTTTGCGAAGCAGGCGGGTGGCCTCGTAGCCGTCCATGACCGGCATCTGCATGTCCATGAGTATCACATCGTAGCCTTGCCGGCCGGTGGTCTGCTCCTCGACCTCTGCGGCCGCGACCGCGTCCACGGCGGCCTGGCCGTTGGCGACCAGACTCACCTCCGCGCCGGCTCCCCGGAGGAGCCTGGAGAGGAGTTCCTGGTTGTCCTCGCAGTCTTCCGCCAGGAGAATGCGGCACCTGAGGTGCGGCAGAGGCTCCTGAGCCTTCTTCGCCGAGCGCGTCTCGTCCAGGTCCAGCCTGAACGGACCCTCGACCATTCGGACGCCTTCGAGCGATCCGGCGGAGATGGTGACGCGGAATCGTGTACCTTTACCCGGGCTGGTTTCGACCAGGATCATGTCGCCCCCGAGCATGGCGGCCAGCCGCTTGCTGATGGTCAAGCCCAGACCGGTGCCGCCGAACCTGCGCGTTGTTGAGCTATCGGCTTGCGTGAACGGCTGGAACAGTCTGTGCGCCTGTTCCTCGGACATGCCGATCCCCGTATCGACCACGTCAAACTGGAGCATGGGCTCGCCGTTCTCGCGGGTCACGCGGGTGATGAGCCGGATTCCGCCCATCTCCGTGAACTTGACCGCGTTGGCGATCACGTTGACGAGGATCTGGCGCAGACGGGTCGGGTCGGTCCGGATCGTGTCCGGGATCGCACCTTCGCTCTCGGCGCTGAGCCGCAGCCTCTTCGCGGCGGTCCGAACGCTCATCAAGGAAACGACCTCGGCAATGATCTGGGAGGGTGAGCAGGGAATTCGCTCGACCGCCATCTTGCCCGCCTCGATCTTGGAGATGTCCAGAATGTCATTGATGATGGTCAGCAGATGCTCGCCGTTGCGTTTGATGGTCTGGGCGGCGGCAACGCATTCCGGCGAGGACTCGCGGATGGCGTCATTCTCGAGCAGGATTTCCGAGAATCCGAGGATGGCGGTCATGGGGGTGCGGATCTCGTGACTCATGTTGGCCAGGAACTCGCTCTTGGCGACGTTGGCGGCCTCCGCGACCTCCTTGGCTTTGTGCAGTTCGAGCTCCGCCCGCCTGCGCTCGGCGGCTTCCAGGGCGAGCGAGGCCATGTCGGCAATCGCCCCGGCAAAATCCGCCTCCTCGGAGCTCCATGGCCGCTGCGGTCCAACGTGTTCGAAGCAGACCACGCCCGCCATTTCGCCATGCTGCCAGATCACCGCGTCGAGCATCGAACTGATGCCGAGCGGGACGAGGTAGCCGGCCGTGAATTCGCGGGTCCGCGGGTCGGTCCGGGCATCCACGACCGCAATGGTGCGGTTGCCGGCCAAGGCCTTGAAATACGCGGGGAAATCGGCGATGGGCAGACGCAGTCCCTGTTCGTGGGCGCCCTCGCTCCTTCGGAACAGGTCGCGGCAGACGATGCCCAGCCGGTCCTGACTGTAAAGCCATATGCTGGCCCGTTCTACTTGCAGGGTCCGAGCCGAGACCTCGAGCAGGATCTCCAGAGATCTCTGAAGGTCGGTGAGATCACTCTTGGTCAACTCCAGCAAGGCGGCCTTGTGCCGCTGCGAGCGTTCCGCGGATTGCCGCAGGCTCTCCTCCGCCCGCCGGCGCTCGGCGATCTCGGCCTGGAGTTCCTGGTTCGCGTTCTCGAGCTCGGCGGTCCGCTGCCTGACCTGCCGTTCGAGGTTGCCGTGGGCCTGGAAGATCCTCTCGACCATGACGTTGAAGGATCTGGCGAGCTCTCCGAGTTCATCGTGCCCCCGGTATCCGCAGCGTATAGCCAGATTGCCGGCGGCCATCTGGCCGGTGGCATGGGTGAGCTCGCCCAGCGGGCGAAGGCTGCGCTTGACGAGAAAGAACATGACCCCCACAACCAGGAGGGAGAACACCGCGCTGATCGCCACCGTTCCAATCACACTCCGGTAGACGCTGTTGTGGACCAGGGCGACGGGGATGCCGACCCGGAACTCGCCCCACCTCTTTCCACCAACCAGGATGGGAGCATGAAACTCGTAGTACGTGTGTCCGCCTGCGTCACGCCGAGTCTGGATGCTGGCCTGACGCGTCCCATCGTGTCCCTCTGCCTGGCAGGGCGGTTCTTCGATCCGGGTCTTGGCCAAAGACGAATCGGTGTGCGCAGGAACGTACCCGTCCTGGTTGATGACATAGGAGTAGTAGATGTGGTCGGAGGTCAGGAAGGAATTCAGAATGGTCCTGACATTTTGGTCGAAGTAGTAGTCGTATTCGGTGTGATACCTGGCCGGGTGCTCTGTGCCGAACCGCTCGTAGCCGGACTTGAACATCACATCCTGGGTGAACAGGCCGTTCGCGATCGCCTTCTCGATGACGTACTGGGTCACCAGGGCCCCCACCAGGGCGTTCTGAGTGCCCAGGCTCGAGAACTCCTGGCGTATGTAGTTCTGGGATCGGACGACGTTCGCCGCCCCCAGCGTGAGGGTGAGCGCCACCAGACCCAGCATCAGCGTGATCGTCAGGCGTCTGACCATGCGTTCATTTCCCCGACACGACCGTCACCTCTCTGGCGACATCGTCGGCCAATGAGATGCCCAGGATCGCCGCGGTGTCGGAATTCACCATCTGGATACCCATCTTCGCTCGGGTGACCGGGAGCGACGCCGCCGAGGTCCCGCGGAGGATCTGGAGCGCATACTCCATGGCCTGGCGACCGTACTCCTGTCCGGACTTGACCGTGCCGACCAGCATGCCGTCCCGAATCTCGAAATCATGAAAAGCGATCGTCGGAATCGTCGCCTTCCGAGCCGTCCACGCGGCCACCTCCCGGGGATCCACGTTGACCTGCGTCCCGGGCTGTTTCACCGCCTGGTAGGAGCGGATGATCAGCGCGTCCACGGACTCATTGAACCGCGCGACGGCCAGCTTCCATTGATCGAAGTCCTCGACCAGCAGCCACTCGGCGACCTCGACGCCCAGCTGCTCCTGTTTCATGAATCCGAGGGCGGCCACGGAGGTGCTGTCGCGGCAGCTCAAGACCGCGACCCGCCTGATCGAGCGGAGCCGCTGAGCCAGGGCCAGGGATTCCTTGAGGTGGGGTCGCTCGATCACACCGGTCACGTTGGCGGCGGGATATCCGTACTTGGAGGGATCGGCATCGACGCCGGTAAACACGAGGGGGGTCGTCGTGTTCACGTAAGACCGGGCGAAGAACTGCTGAGCATCATCGTCACAGGCCAGCACGACATCGGGCCGGTATTCGTCCACTTTCTGTCTGGCCCTTCGACCCGCCTCGGTTTTCCACGCCTCGTCGGTGTGACGCTTGGTGTCCATGTACAGGACCTCCAGAGCGAGTCCGGTCCCTTGCATGGCCGCCTTCACGCCCTGAGTGACGCTATCCACCCAGGGGTACTCCGGATGATAACTATGAACCAGCAACACGCGTCGCCCATCGGTTTTCTCTTGGCCGGCGGTCGGCTTGGCCGGCTGATTCGCGGCCGACTCGGCGGCGTCAGCGGTTCTAGGCTTGGTGGGCAGTTCGTCGCGACATCCTGCGGCCAGTGCCGTGGCCAGCATGGCGGCCGAACACATGGCCGGGATCAGAACTCGGCCGGCTCTCCGGGCTGGCCGGGCATGGACCCCTCCCGCCCCAACGGTCGTCGCGGTATTCATGACAGTGGCTCCCTGTTTCGTCGTCCCCGGGGGGCGGCCCGCGTGCCCCTCCCGCAAAGGCGCTTTCGAGCCACGCACCCCGCCCCGGCCTCGCCCCGAGGATTGCGTGCCCCGTATATGCCGGCCTCGCAGCCATCCCGACCCGCGGCGATGCCCACAAGGGACTCGTCGCCGCAACCGACCTTGCAGCAGGTCACACACGATCACAGGCCAGACCTTGGGTCATTGGGTCATCGTCCTTTTTTCGATATCACTTCGCTTCGGCCTGACCGAAAGAGCGGGCGTGCCCGGGCCCATGCCATCCGCTTGAGCCGGCCCTGGAATTCCGAGGCCCAAGCCGGGTTGTTATCGGAAGGTCACGACCGGACCGGCCGCGGCTGACCCGGAAGTAGGACGGATGGCGAGGAGCGGAAGTCAGTCTCGCCGCCCTTGTGTGCCACTCCGGAAGGCGGGTATCCTCTGATTTGGCGGTCGGGGGCGGGCACGCGTGATCTGCCCCTTTCGCGGCCGCACCTGGAAGCTGAAGACCGTGGACGCCCTGCGCATCGAACAGCTGGTTCTTCCCCGATCCCGGCGCCGGGTGTTTGGCGAGCGGATCTGGCGCGAATGGTGCTTTGCCCGGACGCTGGGACGGCAGTGTCGCTGGCGGCTGCTGGCGATCGTGCTCATCCTGCTGGGCGGCGGGCTGTTGTTCCAGCGACTTGAGCCGAGCAAGCGTCTGTCACTCCCCGCGGCCACGTTCTACACCTGGAGCCTGGTCTTCGGCCAGGCTCCGGAGGAGTTCCCCCCATCGCGCATTCTGCAGGCGATGTTCTTCGTCGTGCCGATCCTCGGCCTGACCGTGATTCTCGAAGGAATCGTCGATCTGGCCCTCATGGCGAGGGAAGGGCTACTGGCCCGCACGACGATCGGCGATTTCTGCGAGACTCATGGGCTGGGGATCGTCGAGCATCGCCCCGCGGGTGGCGAACCCAGGCTCTTCCCGGGCTCGGGCACTCGGCTGCAGCCCGGGGACGAGGTGGTCGCCCAGGGATCGTTCGAGGTACTCAGGCGGCTCAAGGACGCGGTGTAGACACGGCACAGCTTGGCCGAACGGGAACTGGATGCAGGGCCATGAATACCGACCTCGCCGGATCGTCGCCTCGAACGCCCTGGTGCGTGCACATTGCCTGCTACGTCATTCTCGGGTGCGCCCTCGTCGGCGTGATCGCCGCGAGTATCCTGCTGCCTCTGTCAATGGACGAATCCTCGGCCGCCGGGACGTCGCCGCTCGCTGCGGATGAAGCCGACGGGGTGGCGGGGGATCCTGTGGTCGCCGTGCGGCAGCGGATCGATCCCAACACCGCCACGCTCCATGACTGGACCCGTCTGCCCGGGATCGGGGAAGTGATGGCCCGCAAGATCATCGCCTATCGTGACGCCCAGCAGCCATTCGCCGCGAGCCGTCCCGGTGACGAAGCCCCTGTCGTGTTCCGCGCCCCGTGTGACCTTGAGGCGGTCTCCGGCCTGAGCGCCGCGGCCATCGAGCGCATCGCTTCGCATCTCGCCTTTCCAGCCGGATCGGACCGGTGATCGCCGGCTGCATGGGCAGCCGCATCCTCGAGTGCCCGGCGTGCAAATCCGGGAGTTGGCAGGCCACCGCGCCGGGACAGCGGGCCGGAGCTCCGGAGAGAAGTCGCTCCTTGCCGGTTGGTCGAACGTTGCTGGCGGTCGGGGCCGTCCCGCTTGCGGGGGCCGGAGGGGAACGATAGGCTGGCCCAGGTGTCGTGGTACGTTCACGTGGCGCCGCGGTTACCGTCGGCCGCGCGCCAAGCGTGCAGATCGGGTGGAGGTTCCGGCCATGAGAGTATTCGCCGCCACCGCATTCTCCGTCGTCGCGGGCGTCGTGTCCTGGAGCCCCTTCTGCCTGGCCGGCGGCCTGCCACGCAGCGCGCCCGAGACGCAGGGTATTTCGTCCGCGGCCATCCTGTCGTTTGTCGAGGCGGCCGACAAGGATCTGGACTCCTTGCACAGCTTCATGCTCGTGCGCCACGGCCATGTCGTCGCCGAGGGCTGGTGGTCGCCGTATTCCGCCGAATCACCGCACTCGCTCTTCTCACTGAGCAAGAGTTTCACCTCCACGGCCGTCGGCTTGGCCATTGCCGAGGGTAAGCTCAGCCTCGATGACGAAGTAATGCGGTTCTTCCCCGACCAGGCCCCGGCCGAGCCGAGCGAAAACCTCAAGGCCATGCGGGTCAGTGACCTCCTGCGCATGTCCACCGGCCAGCAGACCGAGCCGCCGCGCACGCCCGACCAGCCCTGGGTCAAGTCCTTCCTCGCCCATCCGGTACCCTTCAAGCCCGGAACTCATTTCCTCTATAATACCTCGGGCACCTACATGCTCTCGGCCATCGTCCACAAGGTCACCGGCAGGACTCTGCTCGACTACCTCGGCCCGCGTCTGTTCGAGCCGCTGGGCATCGACAAGCCCACCTGGGAAACCAGCCCCCAAGGCATTTCGACCGGCGGCTATGGGCTGAGTATCCGCACCGAGGACATCGCCCGCTTCGGGCAACTCTACCTCCAGAAGGGCAGATGGCAGGGCAGGCAGCTCGTGCCCGAAGCATGGATCGAGGCCGCCAGTGCCCGGCAGACGTCCAACGGCAGCAAGCCGACCAGCGACTGGGACCAGGGCTACGGATACCAGTTCTGGCGCTGCCGGCACGGGGCCTACCGCGGCGACGGTGCGTTCGGGCAATACTGCATCGTCATGCCGGAGCAGGACGCCGTGATCGCCATCACCAGCGGCCTGAGAGATATGCAGGCCGTTCTCAACCAGGTCTGGGACAGGCTCCTGCCGGCCATGAAGCCCGTGTCGCTGGATGCCGATGACGCCGCCCGCGACAAGCTCGATCGAACGCTCAAGGATCTCCATCTTCGTCCGCAGGACGGTTCCGCCACGCCGTTTCCCGGCGCGATCGGCCGCAAGTTCGTCTTCCCGGCCAATCCTCGCAAGCTCGAGGCAGTCACGCTGGAGAGCGGCGCACACGACGGCCCGGTGACCCTGGTTTTGTGCTTCGGCGGCGTCGAGCAGCGGCTCACCTGCGGCCGAGGCACCTGGCAGAAGGGCCATGCGACCCTGGGCCTCTTGCCCGAGCAGCCCCTGGCCGCCAGCGGCGCCTGGACCGGGAGTGACACCTTCACCGCCAAGTTGTGCCTCTACGAGACACCGTTCGTTTTCACCTTCCGGCTGAAGTTTGTCGACAGGGAGGTACGCTGCAACGTCGAGGCCAACGTGGGTTTCGGTCCAACCAAAGAGCCGGAGCTGGTCGGCAAGGCGGAAGCGAGGTGAGGATCGCCTTGCCGAGCCCCGGGACGGCAAGGCAAGAGGCGAGATGGGGGCGGGTCTGGTTCCTCCGGATCGACATGCCTTGGTCTGTCTCCGCGTCCCGTCTCGGCCTCGGAAACGCGATGATCTCGGCTCCGGCGTGCTGGAGCAGGATTCCGATCAAGCGCTGGTTGTCGGGGCCGTCCTCGGCGAGCAGGATGCGACTGCGTTCCCAATCCTCGGTCAGACAGACTGCCCCCGCGTCAGATCGTCCGACCGGTTCGCGCACATGAGCGGAGACTCTCGACCCCAACGGCCGTGGGGACTTCTCCGGCCAGCGACGCCTCGATGAAGGTCCGGTAAGCACGCTTGCGGCTGACAGGCGCCGCAGTGTCTGCCGTGTCCTGCGGGTGACACGATGGTGTTCGCCCGTGTCGGCCGGCCCGAGCCGGAGCCATCCACAGGCGCTCAAGCACGCCTTCGCAGAGTCTGGCTGCGAACATGATCCTGACACGGGCCGGTCGCTGCCCCATACGTTTCGCCGAGCTGGCGCCGATCACCGGCGGCGATCTAAATGGGTAGCGCGGCCTCGCCGATACTCTGCTGCGGGACACTTGGATATTTCGTGGGCCAGCGGCAGACCGATAACCCGGCCGCCTTTGTCACGGGTATGTCAGCGGTGCACGCTCTCCGGTCATCGCGCGGCGGAGGAGACTCGCCTTGCATAGGGCATGCGTCTTGGACTTCAGCCTGACGATCACGCTGGCGGGCACGATCTTGTTCATGGTCGCCGGCCCGTCGCGCGCCAACCAGGGCGGTGTGGATTCGAGCCGACCGGATCGCGTGGACTCCCTGCCGCCCGCATCGACACTGACCTCCTCTGGCGACGCGGGGTCTGAACAGGAGTGGGCCCGGGTGCCCGCGGGTGCAGCGGGGGAGGCGGCCCAGGAAGGAGGCCGGTCGCCAGGCGAGCGCGCCCGCCTGTGGCAGGCGTCGGCCGTCTTCCTCGTCGTCGTGGCGGGGTTGAGTGTCTGGATACAGAGACTCTCCCGCGAGATCCGGCGTCGGAAAGCCCTCGAGACGGCGTCGACGATGAGCGAGGCGTTGCTGAGGATCGCCGGTCGCACCGCGAGGCTTGGCGGATGGAGCGTCACCATCGCCGATCAGAGGGTTGACTGGTCGGATGAAGTGGCCCTCATCCACGAGACGGAGTGCGGCTACTCGCCCTCGCTAGAGGAAGCCATCGGCTTCTACGCTCCGGAGTGGCGGGAGAGAATCGCCAAGGTATTCGGCGATTGCGCTCGTGACGGCACTCCCTACGACGAAGAGCTGGAGCTTATCACCGCTCGTGGCAACCGCGTCTGGGTGCGTACCACGGGCGAAGCGGTGCGCGACAAGTCGGGGGCCATTGTTGGGGTCCAAGGGGCATTTCAGGACATCACCGATCGCAAACGGACCGAGGGCAGGCTTCAGGCCCAGTTGCTCGAGTTGCAGCGCTGGCATGGCGTCACTTTGGGCCGAGAACGCCGGATCCAGGAACTGAAGGACGAGGTCAACGCGCTGCTGGGTCGGCTGGGTGAGCCGGCCCGCTATCGTGAGCCGGAGCCGCGAGGCGATGCGGCGGTCACTGTTGGCCAGGGTTCGGGGCGCCTGGTGCCGGTGGGTGGAGCGACCTTCCCGGGTATGCCCGGCCTGGTCGAGGAGGTCGGGGGTGATCTTCACCGCCAAGATGGGTCTGGATCATGACAACGCCGTGGGCCTGATGCGCGACATGCACCGCAAGCTGGTGTACCTTGACACCGGCAAGGCTCCGGTGCCTGAGGGTGCGTTGCAGGCCTGTTCGGAATACTGTGGTCTGCCGTTCGAGGTCCTGTGTGCCGGCATCGAGGAAGCGATGACACGCCTGAAGCAGTCGGAGGCGGTGACATGAACTCCAGCCTCGTCACCAACGATCCGGCGTTGGACAGCATGACGCTGTCTTTCCTGGGCAACATCTTCAAGCGGACCGACGAGCCGAGGGAGATGGCGGCCTATCTGACCGAGGAAATGCGCGAGCTCACGGGAGCGCGCTGCGTGCTGCTGATTCGGTGGAAACAGGATCAATCCGGGGTCTCCCATCGTCTTTTCGGGGTCAATCCCGCCCAGCGTTGCGGCTGGGCCGAGTCATCCGATGCGAAGCAGTTCTACAGCTGCATCTGCGGCGTATCGGAGCCCTATCTTCTGCGCCAGGACGATCCCCTGGACGCCGGGGGTTTTCTTCATCAGGAAGGACTCGATCCCTCTCTGGTGGTTCCGCTGTACGAGGGCGACACCCGGTTGGGCCTCATGCTGCTTCTCGGCCTGCCGGACCAGCAGCATATGGGCTCGGTGATCAGCCTGCTGGACCACCTGGCTCCTGCCGTTTCGCTGGTTCTGCGCAACGCCTTGTTTTATGAGGAGCAGGAGCAGATCATCGAGCGGCGCACGGCCAAGCTCTGGGAGCTGAATCGGCGGCTTCAGATCGAGCTGGCTGAGCGCCGGCGGGCGGAGCAGTCGCTGCGCGATCGTGAGCGGGAAGTGGCGTCGCTGCTGGAGATATCCGAGGAGTCGCGGCGGGCCCTGCTGGGCATCCTCGAGGACGAGAAGCGCACGGAGGCCGAGCTGGCCCGGTATCAGAACCAGCTGGAGGATCTGGTCAGCGAGCGGACCTGCGAGCTGGAGAAATCGCGAGAGCAGCTGCAGCGTGCGGAGCGACTGGCATCCATCGGCACCCTTGCCGCAGGGATCGCCCACGAGATCAACAATCCTCTCGGGATGATGATGCTGGGCGCCGATCTCGCCCTCAGGTCCCTGGAGAAGCCGGACAGCCTGGCGGAACTGCTCCGCCAGCAGAAGCAGGACTTGGAGCGCTGTTCCCGCATCGTGAGGGGTGTGCTCAACTTCGCCCGGCAACTCCCCACCGAGAAATGGCCGCTGGACCTGAACGAGGTTGTCCGGCACGGCCTGGACTTCACCCGGGAATACGCCCGAATGCACGGGGTCACCGTGGAGGCCCGACTGGCGGACCTGCTCGATCCGATGGTGGGCAATGCCACGGAACTCGAGCAGGTGGTTGTCAACCTGGTCAACAACGCCGTGCAGGCTTGTTCGTCCGGGGGGCATGTCACCGCGGAGACGTATCAGCTGGCGGACATGCTGCGGTTGGTGGTTCGCGACGACGGCCGAGGCCTGACCTCGGTTCAGATTCAGCACGCCTTCGATCCCTTCTACACCACCCGGTTGGAGAAGGGCGGAACCGGCCTGGGGCTCAGCACGGTTCACGGGATTGTCACCGGGCACGGGGGTACTATCGGCGTCGCCAGCGAAGCAGGCCGGGGAGCGGTGTTCACGATCGAGTTTCCACGGCACACGGCAGCACGGGCCGGCCACGACCCGGCCGGAGGCGGGGTTGACACATCTGGCGGGCATGGTCTAGAATCATCCCCCGTTGGTCCGCTGGCCGCCAGGGAACCTGGCCCGGCCGATCGAGCCTGATGAGCATGAGGTACCCCGCATGAAACGTCTGTTTCTGTTTGCATCGTTGGTGGCCGTGGGCTTCTCCACCCTGGGTTGCGGTGACGGTACTGCGGAGACGGCTCGCGAGCGTCAGGTTCGGTACAAGCGGGTGATCGACAACGACATGAAGCAGATCAACGATGACTTCGACTCGTTCTGGCTGATGGACCGCCCAGGACGGCTGACCTATTCCCGCATCGAGTAGTCCCCGCTCGTCCCGTTGGCTTGCCTGCGATGCTCGGCCTGTGGTTTCGCGCCACGGGCCGCTTTTCTGCGCCTGCGGGGGCGGACAGACCGGACCGGGCTGAGGGGGGGGCAGGCGGGCCGATCGCAGTCCCGCGCGCCGGGTAGCGGCTGGCGGGTGGGAGGCCGCGAAGGTTGTGGCCACAGGCCGTGCAGCGAACCTCGGAGGCTAGGCGATGGTCCGGGCGGCACTGTATCTTGCAGAGATGTTTCAGGCAATTCGGGGCTCATCTCCTTGAAAGATGTGTCACCGGGGGGGTAGAGACCCCAAGAACTGCCTTGACATGTGGTTGGGGTGCGGGTATCCTAGTGTTGGGGGTAGCCGCTCATTTTGCGTCAGCTCGCGCCCCTTCATGCAAGTTGCGATGCCTGACCGAGCGGTCATCCGTCGCATGGTTGTGGATGGAGATTTCTGTCAACGTCTGGTCTGCAGACGCAGGGAAAGAGGCTGTGAGGAGGGCCAAAGATGAATCTCAGAATGTGTGTGATGTGTGCGTTGGCTCTGGTGCCCGCGGTCGCGTGGGCGGCCCCAGGTGACACCCTGGTGGGGGATCCGTTTGTCAACGGGTACAACGGCTGGCTTGACCCCAACGGCGGTGTGAACCCGAAACAGTCGCCGAAGCTTGCCGCTGACACGGTTGCCAAGGCCAACTGGGGTATCAGCCTGGTGACCGGCGCCATGCAGGAGAATTCGGATGGCTGGTTTGGGGAGGGGGCTCAGACCACTGCCGCGGACGGCAAGTTCACCCCGTATTTGCTGGTTAAGGACAACTACACAACGCCCTCGTCCTACACCTATTCCGCGACCATCACGAGCTTCGATGATGACGGATTCGGCATGGTCTTCGGGTACCAGGGTCCCGGCGACTACTATCGCGTGAGTCTCCGCGCCCAGGCTCCGGGCACGAACAGCAGGGGTTTCGGACAGGGCGTGTCCGTTCAGAAAGTGTCCACCGGCAGCGTCAGCAAGCTTGGGGAATCCACCGCGTTCGTGCCGCCGGTTTCGGCGGACCTGGCGGGCAGCGCACCGATGAACGTGAAGGTGAAGGTCGATGGTACGAACTGGGAGGTATACGCTGGCGAGGCGTCGAACCCGAACCCAAGCCTGATCCTGAGCGGGACGGACAGCGGTCTGGCTCCGGGCAAGATCGGCCTGCAATCCTGGTATGAGCGAGGCAGCATCAAGTGGGGAGTGGAGACGAGCCGCGTGGAAGTGTCGGATGCCAGCGGTACGCTGCTCCAGGATACGTTCGCCTCGAATCTGCCGGTCCAGTGGCGATCCGTGGTGATGAAGGACTCCGCGGGCACCGCGGCGACCGGCATCGTCGCTTCCGGCAGCTTCCGCCAGAACTTCGTCACGGGTACGATCTCGGATGACAGCAATGGTTACACCTGGGCCACTGCGGCCGCGAAGAATACTGACTTCCTCGGGCCGGCCATCGTGGTCGACGAGGCAGGCAGTACTTCGCTCACCGACTACGAGATGAAGGTTCGGCTCGCGAGTGTCGACGACGACGGCCTGGGTGTTCTGGTTCGTGCGCTCGACGACAACAACTTCTACCGGATCAATTTTGCCGCCCAAGCTGGGGATGATGTCCAACGCGCCCCGCAGGGCATGTCCATCCAGAAATACCAGAACGGCGTCTGGTCGATGCTCTATCGGGACGATCCGACGAAGGCTGGCTTCTGGACGTACACCCCTGGCGCAGACAAGCCCTTCGACCTGATCGTGCGCGCGGTAGGCAACCAGCTGTACGTGGAGGTGACCGACGGTGCAGGTGGAGGCAAGATCTATCCGATTATTACCGATATCAGCGACCCGATCCTGACGGGCTCGGTCGGCCTTTGCACCTGGGGAGACGGCGGCGGGCTCAACAACGGCGCGTTCTTCTCCCGCTATGGTGGCGAGACGGGCACCCCGCTGCTGATCGAGGCTTCGGTGATTCCCGAGCCGGCGTCATGCTTGCTGGCCTGCGGTTTGCTGGGTCTGGCCCTGCTTCGCCGCCGGTCGTAAAGCCTTGGTTTGTAAGGGGTCGACCGCTTCAGGATGGGTTCGTGTCGTGCTCGCCCGCTGCCGTGTCGTCTACCGGCCGTGGGCGAGCACGTTTGTGGTGGAGTCGCGTTTGCGGGTACGCGTGTCGCGGGCGTAAGGGTATTCCCGAAGGGGCAGGTCCTCCATGCACATTCGGTTGCCGGTCTTTCTGACGGTTTCAGGTATCCTATTGGCCTCGGCGGCCGCCTCCGCGGCGACGCTTTCCGTGGCGATCATCGACTACCAGGACACATGGTCGACCACCAAGGGGCTGGGGCAGACGCTCACCGATCTCGGCCAGTCCTATAGCGATATCACCAGCGTCGCCCAGGCGGGCGGCCCGATCAACCTGACCGGGTACGATACGTTCATTATTGGGAGTTTCTGCACCCAGAACGCCACCATCCAGACAGTCCTGGCCAACGCCGGCACGGTCATGAACCAGTTCGTCAACGCCGGCGGCACGGTCATCATGTTGACCCAGGCCGACCAGAATCGCTCCCAGGAGAGCTGGATTGCCTCGCCCGCCGTGGTGACCCGAGGCGATCCGGATTTCGGCACGGTCTACAGGGTCCAGTCCGCCCACCAGTTGTTTGCCAGTCCCAACGTCATCGCGGACGCGGATCTCCAGGGCTGGAAATACAGCGGTTCGTCCACCTGGGACACCTCGTGGGAGAGCTTTGTTGCGTTCAGCGGCGTTGGCGTGCTGGCCGGCGACTCGGCGGCCGTGGTCAGCAAAGCCACGATCATCGAGGCGGGCTGGGGGACAGGGCGAGTCATCTTCACGTCGCTGGCCGCGGACAAGGCTCGCAACATCGGCAATGCCCAGGCCAAGGCCCAGGCCTTGAGGCTGATGGCCAACCTGGTGCAGTATGCCAAGGACGTCAAGGATCAGCTTGTCGCTCCGATCGTCATTTACGAGGGTAGCGGTTATCCGAATCCGATCACCGGGCGGGTGTTCAACGATCTCGACGGCGACAAAGCGTGGGATGCCGGCGAGCCGGGTGTGGCCGGCGTGGGCGTTTCCGACACGATCGATCTGGTCGTGACCGCGGCCAACGGAACCTACACCTTGCCCAACACCGCAAAGAACGCCACGCTTCTGTACATCTGTCCGCCGGCCGGCTACGCGAAGAACGCCACTTGGCATCGAGCGATCAGCAAGACATCGACGGCTGCGGATTTCAGCTTCGCGCTCACCGCTCAGTCTGAGAGCGGGGATTTCGATTTCGTCCAGATCACCGACATTCACACCGGGGCCAGCGGCACCAAAGCTCTGCTGATCGAAGCCCTGGCGCGGGTGGCCGCCCTTCCCAAGCGGCCGAAGCTGATCTTTGCCACCGGAGACCTGACCAATTCCGGGGCTGTGGTGTCACAGTACGAGGACTACGTCGCCGGGGTCGCCACTTCGGCGGTGCCGCTGTTCAGCGTCTTCGGCAACCACGATGCCGACAATTCCACCTCGAACAACTATCGCCGATACCTGGGGCCGGATTACTACTCGGTCAACTACGGAGATTGTCATTTCCTGGTCATCAACGGCGTGCACAAGACCGCGGCCCAGAGCGCCTGGATTGCCGCCGACTTGGCCCTCCTCCGGGGCAACCGCAAGCTCTTCGTGTTTCATCACTATGCCCCGACCGAAGCCGAACTCGCCCAGTACGCGACCTGGGGCGTCCGGGCGGCCTTTTCGGGGCACTGGCATTCGCAGCATACGGTGCAGGCCGGGCAGGTACTCTCGTACAACACGCCCAACTTCCTGTTCGGGGGCATCGATTGCTCCCCGGCCGGATTCAAGTTGATCAGCGTCTCCGGCGATTCGGTCACGACGCGGATGAAATGGATCAGCAACGGCAGACAGTTGCAGATCGTCACCCCGGGCTCGTCGCAGAAAATCGCCAACGCGGACCTGCCCATCGTGGTCAACGCTTACCAGACGGAAGCGGAAACCACCATGATGACGTACCAGGTTCACCGGGGCACCGACGTGATTGCCACCGGCCCGCTGCAGAGCGAGGGCGACTGGAGTTGGCGGGCAACGGTACCGCAGGCGTCGCTGGGGGCCGGTTCGTACTCGGTCTCGGTCCAGGCGACGAATGACGCCGGCTCGGTCTCCTCCGTCCAGACGAGCTTTCCGATCATGGCCGCCCGGCGCCCGGAGGTCATCGCGGGCGCCCCCTGGCCGCAGTTCGGCGGGGGCCCCAAGCGCGGCGGTCTCTCGACGAGCACGATCCGGCCGCCGCTTGGCGTGGTCTGGATCGCCTATTCCGGCGGGACGTTCGATGTCGGCTCGCCGGTTATGGACGGCGACACGCTCTTCGTGGGTGTGAAGGACCGCCGTGACTTCGTCAACAACGGCGTGCTGGCTCTGGACATCGCGGATGGATCGAGGCGTTGGTTCGCCCCGACACCAGCGGCCGTTTCCCACGCCGTGGCCGTGGACGAGCAGCGGGTCTACGCCAACTCACATGGCGGCATCCTCCACGCCTTGGACCGGGTCACCGGGGCTCCGGTCTGGCAGAAGGTCCTCGGCTCGAGTACGCAGCGGTGGGCCTACGGGGCCCCCGTGGTCAGTGGCGGGCAGGTGTACGCCGGGACCTATGCCTACTTCGGACGCTTCAACGCGGCAACGGGGGCGGAAGCCTGGCATCAGTCCTATGACGATGACTGGATCAGCTGCAACGCCTCACCGGCCACTGACGGGACGATCGTCGCTGTCCCCGGCAACTGGGCAGGGTACAACCTGAAAGGTGCGCCGGTGGGAACGGGCGGCGCCGCCTGGAGCTACAGCTGCAAGGGTCTTCACGGCAGTCCGGTCATCGCCGGCGACAGGGTGCTGTTCACCGATTACGATGGAGTGCTGCATTGCGCCCTCTTGGCCACCGGCCAGCAGGTCTGGAGCATGGCCCTGGGCGGCGGTCGGTCGGCCTCGACGCCGGCCGTGTCGGGCACTATCGTCGTCGCCGGCGGAACGGGATCGGTCGGGGCCTATCGTCTGGGCGACGGCGTACAAGTGTGGACCTACGCCCTGGGGACGTCCGCCCTCAAGATGGCTCCCTACAACAACACCTTCGCGGCCCTGGCGGGCAGCCCCACGATCGCGGGCAGTTACGCGTACGTGCCCTGCGGCGACGGCCGGCTGCACGTCCTTGATCTCGCGACCGGGGCCGAGGCGTGGTCGATGGACTTCGGCACGCCCATCCTGTCGGCCCCCTGTATCAGCGGTGACTTCCTGTTCTTGACCACATTTGACGGGCACATCTACGCTCTGGCGGATCGGAGCCGGTTCAGGTACGCCGATTTCGACGACGACGGCGACGTGGACAGCGACGACATGACCGTCCTCAGCTCCTGTCTCGGCGGGGCCGGCTTGCCAATCGGCGAGGGTTGCGTATCATCGGATCTGGATGCCGATGGAGACGCGGACCTGGCCGACTTCGGGCTGTTCCAGCGATGCGTGAACGGTTCGAACCAGCCTCCCGCAGCCGGATGCGGCAACTGATTCGCGTCAGGCTCGGGATTCGATCCGCCCGTTCGGGCTCGTTCATGCCGGTTCGCGTTCACCACAGGTGCAGTCGCCCTTTCGGTGGCGTCAGGAGGTGCGGCACATGCGCATGGGAACCGGTACCTTGGTGGTGGTGTTGCTGGCGTGTGGTTTGCACGCCGTCGCGGCGGCCGAGAATCTGCGCAAGGCCAATTCCGTCGAGCGCATCGCTCGTTTCGAGTGTCGGCTGACCAACGCCGCCGATCGCGAGCAGGATGTCACCGTGTACCTGCCCCTGCCCCAGAGCAACGCGCGGCAGGAGGTGTCCGTCGTTCATCCCAGTCCCGGCTACAAGGAGATCCTGACCGATGCCTATGGCAACCGGATCGCCTGCTACGTCGAGAAGGGCATGAAGCCGGGGGAGATGCGGTGCCGCGGCTGGATGGCGGCGGTGCGCACCTGGGCCACGGCCTCCCTGCCGACGACCCGGCCGGCCGAACTCGACGCCGAGCAGCGCGACCGCTATACCCGCGATTCCCCCAAGTACCAGGTCACTTCCCAGCCTGTTCGCGAGCTCAAGGACGAGCTCGTTCGAGGGAACGCCAGCGACGCCGACCAGGCCTTCGCCTGTTTCAGCTACCTCGTCACCCACATCACCTACGTGCGCGACGACAAGTGGGATGCCGCGTCCGACGTTCTGCGGAAGAAACAGGGCTCGTGCTCGGAGTACAGCTACACGCTGCTGGGTCTGCTCAGGGCCGCGGGGATTCCGTGCCGTTACACCGGCGGCTTCATCGTCTCGCTGGCCAACAAGACCAAGTACGACGAGAAAGTGCACGAGGACAGCGTGTTCCATCGTTGGGTGGAGATCCACCTCCAGGACTACGGGTGGCTTCCGGCCGATGCCTCGCGCGGCCAGGGCGATGCCAAGCGGTTCGGCAACTACCTCGACTTCTGGGGGCGGGTGCCGGCCGACAGCCTCCAGGTCTACACCGGCGACGGGGGTGCGGACAGCCTGTTGGAGTGGGACTACGTTGCCCACGCGACCGGGACGATCGAGGGAGGTCTGAAGGCCACCTCGGTATGTTATTGGATCGAAGCCCCCCTGGGGGACCTCGACGCCGCGGTGAACGAGGTGTCGGGCGCCCTGGGGGAAGGTGGGTCACGGTTCTCGCCCGCCGGTCTGGTCACGAACACGCTGAAGCGCGAGACCCTCTTTCTCCTGATCGGCCGGGTGGACCGCTCCCGGTATCCCGAGTTGATCGAAGCCCTGTACGCCGTCCGGCATCCGTCGGCGGTGCATTTGTCCGTTCTCTGCGATCACCAGGGCATGAAGCTGCCCTCGTTCCTCGAGTTCCCCCTCATGGTTGACGAGTACCTCCGGGGTGAAATCCTCAAGTACCGCCGTGGGGGCAAGTGGGAGTGGGGAGGGCTCGAGCGGTGGTGGCGGAAGGCCCGGCCGGAAATCTCCTTCTCGGAGGAGAAGAAGGTCTTCGTTCTCAACAAGCGGAACATCGAGCTCAACTGATCTCACGCCCTACTTCACCGGGATCAGCCGCAGTGCGTCGAGCCCGGCCGCGTATCCTGTGGATGCCGGGTTGCGGCCGATCATCTGAATGGTCAGCGTGTTCTGGCCGGGTACGACCTCGACCTCGCCGGCGAAGACGGTCCGATTGGCGATTCTCGGCGAGAAGGTGTCAATCGGCGCTCCGACCGAAACGTCGTTGAAGTGCAGTTGGGCGATCCCGTAGTCCCATGAGGTGCCCAGCCGGACGGCAAGGGTGTAGCGGCCAGCCTGCATCGAGGACGGCAGGATCAGGCCGGCCGATTCGCCCTGGCGGCGGAACCGGAGGAACGCCAGCTCGCCCTGAGACAGGGCCGGGGGGGCGCTCATCCTCAGCGATTGGCTCGTGGCCTTGACCGAGGAGTTCGAGGTCAGGGGCAGGCCCTCGCCTTCGATCGCACCCTCCCACCGGTAGGGCGTGGTCCAGTTGCCGATCCAGTCCGCGGGCGAGCGGCTGTTGCCGTGTACGGAGAAGACATCGAAACCGTCGGGGTTGAATTGCCCAGGATGCACGTAGCGATAGGACTGGCCCCAGGGATCGCGTCCCGGACGTTCCGCATACGGCCAGCGGCCGGCGGATTCCGGGAATCGGTCGGGGCGGGTGGTCAGCTCGTCCAGGTTGCGAGGGTACTCCTTCGTGTCCGCGACGAACTTGCGAATGGCGGCATCCAGCTGGGTGACCGTCCGGCGAGCCCGGTCGATCCAGCCGGCAAAGAGCTTCTCCTCGTCGGCCAGGTACTGCCGCATCTGTCCCGGCAGGTCGTCCCAGGGGAATCGGCGGATCGAAATGCCATCCAGCCCGCAGTCGTAGCCGGGTGTGTCCGCGTCGTTCTTCCGGGCGAGGATGTGCGCCCCGACGCACTCGAGACGGACGCGGTAGTCACCCGGCTTGAGGTGGTGAATCCCGACCTTGGTCTCGAGCCGGGTCCCGTAGATGAAGTTCTCCGGCCGATTCTCCTTCCAGGCAAGATAGGGGTCATAGAAGTCCATGGCTCTCGCGAGCAGGATATCGCCGGTGGGGCCGCAAAGGGTCACCTTCCAGATGCCCTGGGTGCGGAAGAGACGCTGGAACAAGGAGATCGAGTACTTGCCTTCATCGGCGACACGGCAGGGGATTTCGAACCAGCCGCCGGGTCCTTCGTTGGTCACGTAAAGCATCTGCTTCTGATGACAGACGCGGTTGGTGCGGCGGGCCGCTTTCACGCCGGGCCCGGTCTTGATTTCGCCGGCCATCTCGGCCACTTCGACCACCGTCTCGGCATGGACGCGCTCCTTGACCGGCGGGAACGGGTCGGAGGTCGCGGCCGGTGCGTCCTGGTACCAGTAGGCGACCGAGGAACAGAAATCCGGCCGATACTTGAAGTTGTACTCCTGCGAGCGGCCGGTCTCCGGATCCGTGACCCGGCAGTAGCTGCGTCTTTCGATCTCGACCTTGAGGGATTCGCGGAAGGTGACCGGTGCCTGGATGTGCCAGCGGTAGGCGGTGAAGCGGCAGTCCTCCCCGTTGGGTTCCTTGATGGTCACGCCGGTGTTCAGGTTGGTGAACAGCCGGAAGTTCCAGGCATCGTTGAAGAAGTCCTCCGTACCGGTGCCGACGATGGAAGGCTCTTCCTCGCCGTCAATGTAGAATCGGTCGTCGGATTCGCCGAACCAGCTGTCGTAGCTGCACTGGGTGGAGAACACCGTGCCCACGTAATGCCCTCGGCCCTGGCCTTCGAAGATCACGTAGGGGGAGAAGGGCCTGGCGGGGAATTCCTGGCGGTATCGGGCGTGGAAGTAGAGCATGTCCGCCGGCGCCTGGGGGAGTTCCATCCAGTCGAACTGCCAGTAGACGCCCAGGTCGTACGGGCCCTCGTTGGCGATTTCGATGCGTGCACTCCGGCGAAACGGCATCCGCCAGTAGCAGTTCAGGGCGCGTCCGTAGGAGGTCACCTCGATCGGCAGAGTCTGGACGTTGGCGGTCATGCCGTTGCCCGCGGCGAAGAAATCGCCGATGGGGGTCTCGACCGAGGGCGTTTGGGAGCCGTCCCACCAGATCCGGAGCACCGCGGTGCGCGGGTATCGTCGGTCGCGGCTGAAGAGCGTGAACCACATGTGTCGGATCTCGCCCGGCCCGCGCAGCTCCGTGAGCACCGCGCTCTGGCCGGGGGCGATGTGCCAGGCGTCCACGTTCGACTCGGGGTCGAACAGGCCGCTGGACGCGCGGCGGGCCTGACCCTCGACAGACCGGGCGATCTCCGCCAAGGGGTTGGCCTGCACGCTGTGGGCGGCCAGAACTCCTGAAAGAAGGACGAGATACCAGGTTCGACCATTCCTCATGTTCCACCTGCCTTGTGCCGCTGAAAGAGGTCGGATCGTAGATTACACTCGGGCCGCGGGCTGGGAAAGAGAGAACCGTGAGCACTTCCGAGAGGTATTGTCGGGTTCCTCGATCCGGGTGGTGAGAGTTCCTGCCCCGGGGACTGCCGCGGCGTCGCCCGGGCTCATCCGCTCTGCCCGGGGACCGAGGCGGGCCTCAGCCCCGAGCTCTTCAGTCGATGGATGGGTGCCGAAACTGTGGCCGGCAGGGGCCCGGAAAGGGGGTGGCCGGTCCCCGCACACGGGTGTTGACGGTCGCGCCCAGCCGGCTTGCCCGGGGCGGTCGGGCAAAGGAGGCCAAGGACCGGAGCCGGGCTTGGACGCCCGCGTGGCTTGGTCCTGCCGTTTGACCGCAACCGGGGCGGTTCTCTCGTAAAGTTATTTTGGACAATAGGTTACAATGCGCGAGGGCGGCTTCCGCGTTCGGCCTGCCGGCCCCCGCGGTCACGGCTTGATTTCCTTCGCCGGTGGGTGGATAATGCCGGGTTCTAGCTGTGGATGGCTACCGCCTCCTGTGCCCGGGCTCCGGGATGGTTCTGACGGGGCGGCGGGGCGAAGTGGCGGTTCGGTGTTCGAAAGGAACGCGTTCTCATGGGCAGGAAGAAGTTCACCCACTCGGAAGAGCAGCTCCGCGGTGATTCCCGGTATAACAGCCGGCTGGTTAGCAAGTTCGTCAATTGCCTGATGTACGACGGCAAGAAGAGCGTGGCGAGCCGCGTGTTCTACGATGCGATGGAGATCATCGGCAAGAAGGTCAAGGACGCCCAGCCAATCGAGGTCTTCGAGACCGCCCTGCAGAACGTCAAGCCGAATATCGAGGTCCGCAGCAAGCGAGTCGGCGGCTCCAACTACCAGGTTCCCATCCAGGTGAACCGCAAGCGCCAGCAGTCCCTGGCCATTCGCTGGCTGCTTGAGGCCTCGCGCGGCCGCAAGGGCTCGCGGATGTGCGAGAACCTCGCCAAGGAACTCATCGACGCCTACCACCGTGAAGGCACGGCCATGACCACACGCGAGAACGTCCACCGTATGGCCGAGGCCAACAAGGCATTCTCGCACTTCGCGTGGTGAGAAGAGCAGCGTTCAGCACTCGGCGTTCAACACTCAGCTCTCAGCAGTCCGCTTTTCGAAGGCGAAGGTTCCCTGCCTATCGCGCCGCGGTTGGCCGAGGAGAATCGTCGCTGGGCTGGGTCCGGCTCCGCGGGTCATTGGACACCGCCTCCGCCGCGACCACCCGCGGAGCGACCTCACCCTGGTAGCAGGGCCGGTCACGTTGCCTATAATGGTTTCCCATGGCGACCAGACAGCAGGAACTGATCCGGGCGAGCGGGTGCGAGGTGCGGTTCGACGAGCTGACCCGTACCCTCTACGCCACCGATGCCTCCATCTACCAGATCAAGCCGATGGGGGTGGCCTTTCCGCGCAGTGCGGCCGACGCCTCGCGCGTCGTTCTCGGTGCGGCCGAGGCCGGCGTGGCGGTAACGCCGCGCGGCGCCGGTACCGGCCTGGCCGGCGGAGCGGTCGGCGACGGCCTGATCATCGACTTCGCCCGATACGGCCGACAGATCACCGATCTGAACGTCGAGGCCCGGACCGTACGCGTCGGGGCAGGCGTCGTGCTCGACCAGCTCAACGAGTACCTCAAGCCGCACGGCCTGTGGTTTGGCCCGGATGTGGCGACTAGTTCTCGGGCGACGCTGGGCGGGATGATCGCTGCCAATTCGTCCGGCGCCCGGGCCCCGATCTACGGAACGACCGTCGATCACGTGCGTTCGCTGGCGGTGGTTCTGGCCGACGGAGCGGTCGCCACGGTGGGCAAGGATCATCCCGATCTACCCCGTCATCGCGCGGCGGCCGACCAACTGGTGCTGCAGTACGCCGATGCCATCCAGCAACGGCTGCCCAACGATATCTGCAAGCGCTGGCCGGGCTACGGGTTCGATGATTACCTTCGCCGGATGGGCGATCTGACCCAGCTCATCGGCGGCAGCGAGGGCACCCTGGCCGGGATCACTTCAGCGGAGCTCAACCTTGTCCCGCTTCCGCCGCCGTCCAACAAAGGCCTGGCAGTGTTCTTCTTCGATTCGGTGCCGGAGGCGATGCAGGCCACGGTGGCCCTCCTCGATCTCCACCCGGTGGCGATCGAGCACATCGACCGGCTGCTCCTCGATCAGACCCGGGGACAGCTGGCATTCCAGGCCGCCCGGTCGCTCATGCGACTGGACGAGGAGCCGTGCGCGGCCCTGCTGCTGGTCGAGTTCTACGACCACGTCGAGGACCAGTTCCTGGCCCTGGACAAGCTGCACCTCGGCCGGCGCAAACTCATCTGCCGTGACATCAAGCAGCAGGAGCTTATCTGGACGCTGCGCAAGAGCGGCCTCACGCTGTTGACCGCCTGCACGGGGCCCGCCAAGCCAACGCCGGGTATCGAGGATGTGTGTGTTCGGCCGCACCAGTTGCCCGATTACGTCAGCGGGCTCATGGGCATTCTCAATCGGGTCGGCGTGCAGGCTTCATACTACGGCCACGCCGCGCCCGGCCTGCTCCACGTGCGGCCCAGACTCAACCTGCACACCGCCGAGGATATTGCCAAGTACCGCACCATCTGCGATGAAGTCTCCGCCCTGTGCGTCCAGTTCAAGGGCTCGCTGGCCGGCGAACACGGCGTGGGCATCACCCGGACTGAATACCTGCCCGACCATCTGGGCCCCGAACTGATGGCCGCAACCCGCGAGCTCAAACGCCTGTTCGATCCCAAAAGGCTCTTCAACCCCGGCAAGATCGTCTGCGACGGCCGGTATCGGCTGGAGACCAACCTCCGCTACGGAGCGGGCCACAGAATCGACCTGCCCTTCACCCCGCTCATCGGCTTCGTCGAGCGCGACGGGTCGTTCGTCGCCAACTTGGAGCAGTGCAACGGCTGCGGCGGCTGTCGCAAAGACCCGGTCACGATGTGCCCGACCTATCTCGCCACCGGCGAGGAGGTCATGTCCACCCGCGGCCGAGCCAACATCATTCGCGCCGCCCTTGAACGCCGCCTCGGCGACGGCGAGGTCCTGCTCAGCGAGGAACTCGGCATCACCCTCGACAACTGCCTCTCGTGCAAGGCCTGCAAGCGAGAGTGCCCGTCGAACGTGGACCTGGCCCACCTCAAGGCCGACCTCAACAACGCCAGGCACCAACAAGGCGGCGTACCGCTGCTCGATCGCATGATCGCCAACGCTGACCTGCTCGGCCGGCTCAACTGCGGCCCACAGGCCCCGATCGTCAACACCGTCCTGCGCAACCCACTGACCCGCTGGCTCATGTACAAGGTCCTCGGCTTCACCACCGAGCGGCCGATGCCGCCCTACGCATCGCATCGCTTCGACCGCTGGTTCGCCAAGCGGCGCAACGGCCGCGGGCACGTCACCGGCAGTCGCGGGCGGGTCATCCTCTGGGACGACACCTGGGTGCGCTACAATGAGCCCAACATCGGCCAGGCGGCGGTCAAGGTGCTGGAGGCGGCCGGCTTCGAGGTCCTGCTGCCCGAAGGCCGCAAGTGCTGCGGGCGACCGGCCATGAGCCGCGGCGTGCTCGACCTGGTACAAAAACTCGGCCGGCATAACGTCGCCCATTTCATGGGCCAGGGCGGCGACGAGCCGATCATCTTCCTCGAGCCGTCGTGCCACTCCATGTTCATCGACGACTACCGCAACCTCGGCATCCCCGACGCCGACAAGGTCGCCAAACGATGCCTGCAGTTCGAGTCGTTCGTGCATGCCCTGCTGCAGCGCGAGCCCAACGCCCTGCCGCTCCGCAAGGAGACCCTCAAGGTCGCCATCCACGGCCATTGCCACATGAAGGCCCTCGGCGATCCCAAGATCCTGCCCACGCTGGCGGAAAAGATCCCCGGCACGAGTGCCACGCTGATGGACACCGGCTGCTGCGGCATGGCCGGCGCGTTCGGTATGCTGGCCAAGAAGTACGAGCTGTCCAGACAGGTCGCCCAGCCGCTGATCGACAAGATCAACGCCCTGCCGCCGGGCACCAAGCTGGTCGCCTCCGGTACGAGCTGCCGCCACCAGATCACGCACCTGACCACGGCCAAGCCGCTGCACATGGCCGAACTGCTGGCCGAGGCGCTGGGTTGACAAGTACTTCAGAACTTATGAACTGGTTTCGGGTGCCTGACAGCTGATCGCTGAGAGCTGACCGCTTCTTTCACGCGTACCCGTCGTAGCCGGAGCCCATGCCCTCGAGCATCTCGGACATGGCCTTCTCCAGGTGCTCGTTGGCGGCCGCGACCATGTCGGCGGCAGCTTGGCCCTGGCCCTGGGTGATCTTGAGGATCTTGGCGGCCACGGCCATCTGGACCTCGGCCGTTGTCTGGGCAGCTTTAAACCCGACAATGCTATCGATGAGGCTCATGCTGTCTTACATCGGCTATTGCCGGAGTTGAGTCGAGCGGGGCGGCCGAGGACCGATAATCGCGGGCCACCGGCGCGGCCTTCTCACGGCTGCTCATGGCATGGATCGTCCCCGCCGCCCTTGACGGACCCGTACGCGTCCGGTGATGCTCTCACCTGGAGGACTTTGCCGATGGGATTCTCTCTTAACGCGATCGATCTGACCATCATCGTCGGCTCGCTGCTTCTGGTAGTGCTTGTGGGTCTGCGGGCCGGGCGGCAGGGTGACCAGACGGCCCGCGGTTACTTCCTCGCGTCGGGCAAGCTGCCCTGGTGGATCATCGGCTCGGCCTTCGTCTCGACCAGCGTTTCCAGCGAGCAGATCGTCGGCACGGTCGGGGCCGCCTACCAGCACGGTATGGGCATCGCCAACTGGGAGTGGTGTAGCCTCCCGGTCTACACCCTGCTCATGCTCTTCTTCATTCCCGTCTATCTGCGGAATCGGGTCACAACGGTCTCCGAGTTCCTGGGCCGCCGCTACGGCCCGGCCTGCGCGGACTTCTACAGCTTCGTCATGCTCTTCGCCTACGTGTTCATCTTCCTCGTGCCGGTCCTGTACGGCGGCACGGTGGCCATTTCGGGGCTGACCGGCTGGCACTTCCACGCGGTCCTCTGGGGCATGGTCGTGATCGTGGCCCTCTACACAGTCAAGGGCGGCCTGGCCTCGGTCATGTGGACGGACGCCCTGCAGTGCCTGATGCTCGTCGGCGGGGGCGTGGTACTGTTCTTCGTCGCCCTCGGCCGGATCGACGGCGGCTGGGAGGCCATGATCCAGGCCAGCCCGGAACGGTTCCATCTCTACCGCCCGGCCGACGACCAGGCCGCTCCTTTCCTCGGCCTGCTGACCGCGATGTTCGGCGTCGTCCTGTTCTACCAGGCGGGCAACCAGGTCATGATTCAGCGCGTGCTCGGAGCCCGCTCGGAATGGGACGGCTACATGGGCATCATCTTCGCCGGGTTCATCAACTTCCTGCGCCCCCTGGTCACCTGCTTCTTGGGCTTGATCGTGTACCACTGGATCCACGTGATGAAGATGGCCGAACCGCTCGAGAAGGGGGATCTGGCTTTCCCCTTCGTGCTCAAGTCCATGGCTCCGCAGTGGGGACTGCGCGGGATCGTGCTGGCCGGCTTCCTGGCGGCGGTCATGTCCACGCTGAGCGCCCTGTCCAACTCAACGGCCACCCTGTTTGCCCTCGAGGTCTACCGCAAGTGGATCCGCCCGCAGGCCGACGACGCCCGCACTGTACGCATCGGCCGGACCGCGGCCCTGGCCTCGCTGGTGATCGCGGCCCTGGTGGCACCGAGCGTCGAGCATCTGGGCGGTATCTTCAAGTACTTCCAGACGGGCGTGACCTACCTGTCGACGCCATTCCTGTCGGCCCTGTTTCTGGGCGTGCTGTGGAGACGCACGAATTACGCCGGCGGGCTGTTCGGGCTCATCGGCGGCTCGGCTATCCAGCTGGTCATCGCGATCGCTCTTCCCTGGGTGCTGGGCCACTCAGTTCACTGGCTCTACCTGGCCTTCTTCGCCCAGGTGCTGACCATGATCGGAATCGTGCTCGTCTCGCTGGCCACCCCTCCCCCGCCCAAGGAGTTGTGGGAGCCGTTTCAATGGAGTCCGGCCCTGCTGGCTGCTCCGGACGGCGGAAAGGCGCGGCCATGGTATCAGACCATTACCTTCTGGTATCTGTTCTATGCGGCGATCTGGGTCTACCTGTACTATCGGTACTGGTGAGTGATCTTGTCGAAGGGAAGCCTATGGCACGGAAGCTGAGGTCGATCGGGTTGGTGATTCTGCTCGGTCCATGCCTTGCCGCGAAGGCCGCCGAGCCTTTCGCCTGGCGGGAGGTGTCGTTCACCGCCCGGTGCGACGGCACGCAGCAGCTCTACGTGATAGGCCTGCCCGAAAGGTTCAATACCGCCAAGCCGCACGACCTGTTGATTGCCCTGCACGGTCATGGGTCTGATCGCTGGCAGTTCGTCCGCGACGGGCGGCCGGAGTGCCGGGCATCGAGAGTGACCGCCGCCGCCCACGACATGATCTACGTCTCGCCCGACTACCGGGCCACGACATCCTGGATGGGACCGAAGGCCGAGGCCGACCTGGTTCAGATCATTGAGCAGCTCGAGCAGGAGTATCGCGTCAAGCGGGTGTTCATCTGCGGCGGCTCGATGGGCGGATCCTCCGCCCTGACTTTCGCCGCCCTGCACCCCGAGTTGATCGCTGGCGTGGCCTCGATGAACGGTACCGCCAACCACCTCGAATACACCAACTTCCAGAACGCGATCGCCGAGTCCTTCGGCGGCCTGAAGGCGGACAAGCCACTGGAGTACAAGAACCGCAGCGCCGAGTACTGGCCCGAGCGGCTCACCATGCCGGTCGGCATTACCGCGGGCGGAAAGGACACGCTGGTCCCGCCGGGAAGTGTCCTTCGACTGGCGCACGTGCTGAAGGAAATGCGGCGGCCGGTTCTTCTTCTGTACCGCGAGGAGGGGGAACACTCGACCGATTACGACGACGCCCGCCTCATGCTGGAGTACGTGGTGGCCCGCAGGACCGACTCCTCTTCGCCATGATCGCCGAAGGGACCGGAGGCTTTATGTCCACTGTTGCCCTGCTCACTGATTTCGGGACTCGAGACCATTACGCGGCCACCATGAAAGGGATGATCCTTCAAATCAACCCCAAGGTGACCCTGGTCGACGTCACGCACGAGATCGCCCCGCAACATGTCCTTGAAGGCGCCTTTGTCCTTCGCCAGACGCTCCCGTTCTTCCCGGTCGAGACCGTCTTCGTGGTCGTGGTCGATCCGACGGTCGGAACCAGCCGCCGCATTCTGGCCGCACGGTACAACAACCGGTTCGTCCTGGCTCCGGACAATGGCCTGCTGACCTTCCTTCACCGCGATGCCCAGCTGCAGGAGATCCGGGTGGTCGAGAATCGGCAGTTTATGGCCGCGACGCTGTCCGCGACCTTCCACGGCCGTGACATCCTGGCCCCGGTTGCCGGCCATGTTTCCCGCGGGACCGCTCTTGACCGATTGGGGCCGCCCGCAGACCGAGTGGAGGTGCTCGACATCCCTCGCCTGCAATGGTCGCGGGACGGCTCCATCACCGGCCAGGTCATTTACGTCGATCACTTCGGCAATCTGATCACCAACATCGCCGAGGCCGATCTGAGCGGTCCGCGGCTCCAGGTCCGGGGGCGTGAGGTCATGCTCGGTGATCGCCGGATTGGTCCGGTCCGCATCACCTACGCGGACGTCCCTCGAGGGGAACCTGTGGCCCTCATCGGCAGCACCTGCATGCTCGAAATCGCGATCAACGCGGGGAACGCCGCCCACACCCTGCAAGCCGGCTGTGGAACCCGCGTGCACATGACACCCTGATTGGCCTCGCCTCAGCCATGCGGGCCATGGCACAGGACGCCGGTCGTTTCATGGCCGCGGTTCAGGGTCGCTTGGCGCCCAGGAAGCGCTCGTCCCACTCCTTCCGGTAGAGCCGATCACCGGGCTTGAGGCTGCTGATCTGTACGCACGGCGGCGAAGAGTGAACAAAGTGGGTCGGTGTGATGGCGATGCCGGTGTGCGAGATCTTGCCGGTCACGTCCACGAAGTACACTCGGTCGCCCGCCCGGATGTCGTCTCGATACCAGTGTGTCGCCACGAGTTTCCCGCTGAGGAACTGCTGAGCGGCGTCGCGGGCCACCGGTGTTCCCTCGTCCTCGCACACGTTGGTGACCATGCCGCTGCAGTCTGGTCCGACCGGGGAGCGCCCGGAGAAGACGTACGGCATGTACTGCAGCGTCAAGGCCGTCTTGGCCCGGATCTCGAGCCGGTCACCGTCATCGATCGGGCGAACCTTGTCCGGCAGTGCCTGGATCACGCCGTCGTCCGGTCCAAGGAGATCGATCGCGGAGGCATTCGCCCTCAGGATCGGCAGCCGCGAGCCGCGCGGAACGCGCAGCGTGGGCAGTTCGAGGTTGGCCAGCAGTGCCCCCTGACGGGCCCGGCTTCGAGCCTGGAACGATTGGCGACCCAGCAGGCGGATCGACTCCTCGCGCACCCAGCCATGATAGCCGTCGCCGGCCTGCACGAGGAAAAAGCCTGGCTCGCGGTCGAGCAGGAACAGCAGCTCGCCGTAAAGCAGCTGCGTCTGCCGCGTGGCCAACTCGGTCGGCTCCTGGAAGGTCAGGGCGGTGGTGGCCACGCACACGCCGAACAGCTTGCCGCCCAGCCGCTGGTTGTCCGGCAGGAGGCGCATCTCGGACCGGACGTTCCTGACACCCAGGGCGTGCAGGGCAATCTCGAGTGTGGGCACGAATGTGGGAACACTCGTCGCACCGCCGGCCACGACCGTGTCGCCGTCCAGCGTCACCTGGGGAGCGTAGTAGATCGCCGTGTTGTCGCTCAGAGCCGCGCGGCGCAGCATGGTCGCGAACCATGCCGCTCTGGAGACGGGCAGGTCGCCTTCCGGCCATATCGAGCGGGCAACCACGCCAACCTGGTGATGCAGAAACTCCTCAAGACTCTCAAAAGAAGGCCTCGCCCTTCTCGCGGGCGGGTGGGGCCATCGCCGGGCTCGAGCCGCGTCCAGCGTTTCCTGGTTCTCCTTCACGCACGCGGTCAGAGCCTTGAAAACCTCCTCCGCCCAGTCGATATGACGGTGCCGCCTGTCCTCGCCGCTGGCCGGCATCGGCAACGTAATCCTGATATCCGGGATGCGGTCCGGCAGGTACTCGCCGGTAACCACGTCGGATGCCCCCAGCCCACTGGCCATGGCTTGTTGAATGCGCGGATAAGGCCATCCCTTCGCCGGCTCCGGTGTCGGCGGGCAGGCCGTCGAGTAACCGATGCCGACGATGAAATGGGCGCCCGTTTCCCTGCACAAATGGCTGATCCAGTCTTCGCCGGACGGCGCCTTCGCCGGTCGCGGCCGGTCGTCCAGACGCACCATCACCGCCCGCCCGTCGGCTTTCTGGATCAGATGGACCAGATGGGCCGCGGTCAGCAGGGCCATCTCGTCGGCCGCGCGCCGCTCGACGCCCGCCGGTTCGCCGCCAACGGCATCGACCACGACCGACAGGCCCCGCATCCCGTTTCTCGGCGGCAGCCACACCGGCTGGAACGCCTCGATCGCATCACGAATCATGGCATCCAACTCCGAACTGGGCGAACTCGTCGCCCCGGCGGTGAGGCCGCCACAAGCCAGGCAGACCCATAGGCAGGCTGAGAAGAGCATGATCAAGGCACATCCCTTTCGCTGGGTCGGTGTTGGCCCGTTTCCAGCTTCTGGCGAGTCGGCCCCGCTCGGGCTTCCGCCCTGGTCACCTGCGACGGTTCGGCGTTCCCTTTCACGGTGAACGCGGCCCGGCTTCCTGGCGTTTCAACGCTTCCGCGGGTTGGGTTGCGGGCACGTAGATGATCCGGTCCGGCTGGGTCGGGGCGTAGGCGTTGCGCGCCGGGATCGTGAGCCGATCGAAGGCCGTGTAATCCTTGATCGCACCCACCCGGCCGATGCGGACCGACTTGCGGAGCAGGCCGCGCCCGTTGTTGCAGTCGCTGAACTTGCCGACGCCGTAGCCGGGCCCGTGGGTACCCGACAGGTTCGAGGAGAAGTACTTCATGCCCGTGATCTTCCCCGCTCCGTCACGTATCCAGTCCACGAGAATGACCGAATGCCCGCCCGGCGGGGTGGTGCTGTAGCTCAGGAAATCGCCTGGCTTCGCGTCCTCCAGGTTGGGAATCGCCCGGCCGAGGCCGTAGCTCACGATCCCGCGCTGCTCGCAGTCACCTTGGCCTTCGATGTACCAAAGCTGCAGCATGTTGAACAGGTCGTTGAACGTCATCCCGTTAAAATCGTCGGGATCCAGGCCTTTCTGGATATTGCGGAGCTTCATTGCCCGGATGAAAATCTCGAAGGTGAGCCCGCAGCAGTAGCTGCACCGGGAGCCGTCGGGATAGGCCTTGGCCACAACCATGCCCTTGAACCACATGTCCTGGGTCACCCCGTTATAAATATCATATTCGCGCGGATCCCAGCCGCAGTGATAGGGGTAGGACCCGTCCAGGGGGTAGGCCGAGATCACCTTGAGAACGTAAGGGTTGAGCGAGCCCTCGGCGTCGTCTGCGATCATCTCCTCTCGGCCGTAGGCCTTGGCCAGCGCCTTGTCCACCGGCGAGAACCCGCGGGTGTCCACCGGGTAGACCCGCGGCAAGTAGGTGTAGCGCTTGGGGGGGGGCTGCTTCCTGGCCGGTCGGGTGGCCGCGGCCTGGTCCGGGGGCGTTCGCGTGGCGGCCTGCTGCGTGGCGGCGACCGATTGCCTGGCGGCCGATGGGTCCATCGTCTGGCATCCGGCGACGGCCAGCAGCGCGGTCTCGATGGCGGTCAGCGTCAGAACGGTCATCTCACGGTGATTAGTGCTCGCGAGCATCCAGGGTCCTCCCTTCGACCGAGTAGCATACCCAGAAGCTCCCCTGCGGGCGAGCGGGAAGGCGCGCCCGTCGCACTCGGTCCGGCGCAGCCGGGACATCGCCCCGGGTCGTCCATGATCGACATCCGCATATCCATGAGGATCACGTCGAAGGGCTGGTCACTCTGTTCCGTGGCGAGTGCGGCCTCGATCGCGAGCCGCCCGTTCTCCGCGCCCCGGATCCACGTTCCGTTCTCGCGGGACAAGTGGCGGATGAGATGCCAGTTTTCGGGCCCGTTCTCCTTCATCTTCCATCGCTCGGTGAAGCGTATCGCTCCAGCGGGAAAGCCCAGTTCTCGTCGGAATGCTGAACTCGCGTGTCGTTCGGGGGCCCGAGCCTCGCGTCCGGCCGAACGGCGGCTGGTGTGCCGTCAAGAGATGGGCTTTTCGATCCTGCCTCGCTACACTGGGCGCCCATCGCGGCAGGAAGTGCAGGGCCGGCTTCCAAGCCGTGATTCGACCACCAGGATGCCGATCCGGCGCCTGGCGGGACAGGTCCTGAACCAGAGGCTCGTCTGTGAGTCGAGGAGGTGTCACCATGTCCACGCTTCCGCACTTCGTTCGCGGCTTCGTGTTATCGCTCCTGGCCGGCTCGATCGCATCGGGATCGGGGCAGGCGTACGAGGATGTGGCCTTTCCTCAGGACCACGCCGTCCGGTTCAGGAGCGAGGTCAGGCTGGCCGACCACGACCTTCGCACGGTACGGGCCGACCGAGACGGCAGAGTCCTGGTCAACACCAACAACGGGCTGCTCAAAGCCCATGAGGGTCGGCTCGTCCGCTACCGAGAGCTGGCCGGCATTGCCGAGCTGGACCATCGCGACCTCGAACTGCTCGGCGGCAAGTTCGTCTTCCTGACCGATAGGTTCCTGCTACCTCTTCACAAGGCGGGCGCGGATTACCGGCCCAACGGGCCAGCGAACTTCACTCGAGCGGCCCCGGCCGCTCCGGGACGCTACCTGCTGCTGTCCTCGGCCAAGATCGCCGAGGTGCGCGGCGAGCAGGTTCTTGAGCAGCCGAACCCGGGGTTCACCGAGGTGCTGTTCGATCACGCCGACGACTCCTTCATCGTCTATTCCGCAACGGCTCTGGCTCGCTGGCGCGACGGCCAACTCCTCGAGCTGCCTGTTCCCGCGGCCCGTATCGCCGGTCTTGTCGCGGTCGCCAGGGACAATCTCAAAGTTGCCACCAACAAGGGGCTTTACACCGTCACCGGTCTCGGGGCGACGCTGGACAAGGTGTCGCTGCCCTGGTCGGAACTGACCTGCATCACCCGCGACGCGCAGGACCGGCTGTGGGTCGGCTCGACGCGGGGAGCCTTCAGCCTGGATCGCTCCGGGCACATCAACTACTACGCCGGGCCGCGCTGGCTGGCCGATGACCGGGTGATCGACCTCTTCGTGGATTCGCGCAACGACGTGTATGTACTCGGTAAGGGCGGCCTATCCAAGATCGAGTTCACCCCCATGACCCTGGCCGACAAGGCCGCGCGGAAACTGGACGTCCTGCGGTCCGGCCACATCCGCTATGGGCTCGTCTCCGACGTCCGCTTGCCGGATGGTGATTACGCCCGGGCGCGACTCACCGACTCCGACAACGACGGCCTATGGTCGGCAATGTACCTGGCCGGTGAGGCGTACCGTCTCGCCGTCACCGCTGCAACCGACGCCCGCGAGAACCTCATGGACGGTCTGGACGCCCTTGAACGGCTGGTCACGATCACCGGCATTCCCGGTTTCGAGGCCCGCACGTTCGAGCTGGATGGCTTCAAGGTATCCGACCCCGAGCGATGGCGAACCCGTCCGCAACGCGACTTCGAATGGAAAGGGCACACCTCGAGCGACGAAATCGTCGGAACCTTCTTCTTCTACGGCGTGCTCGATGAAACCATCGCCAGGAAAGACCCGGCCCTGCGCAAACGCATCGCCGGGATTGTCGGAGCCATTACCACCCATATCCTCGACCATCGGCTCTATCTCGTAGACATCGATGGCAAACCGACCACCTGGGGTCGCTGGAATCCCGAGTACGTCAATCAACCCGTCATCGGCGGCGATCGGCGGCTCAACTCGATCGAGATCCTCTCCTTCCTCCAGCTGGCCTTCAGCTTGACCGGCTCCCAGCGATTCAAGGACGCGTTCTACGAGCTGGTCAACGGGCATGGCTACGCCGACAACACGGTCAAATGGCTGCCCGACCCGATGGGCGAATGGAACCATTCCGACGACGAGCTGTACTGGCTCAGTTACTACAACCTCGTCCGCTACTGCTTCGATGACAAGCTCAAGCCGACATTCCTGGCCAGCGCCCGCAGGCACTACGAGGTCACGAAGCGCAAACGCAACCCCGTCTGGAACTTCATCTACGGGGGCATCACCGGCGAACCGATCGATCTGGACGGGAGCGTGTGGATTCTCCGCGAGTATCCCCTGGACAGCCGCAACTGGCGGACGGTCAACTCGCACCGCGGGGACATCAAGATCGAGCGACGCCCCGATGTCGAACCCGAAGCCGTACCGCAACTGCCCCCCGACGAACGCCGGATTCAGAAGTGGAACGGCAACGAGCTCAACGTCGACGGCGGCGGCGACGGCCAGAGCGGCGAGTCCGGAGCGGAGTACCTCCTGCCCTATTGGATGGGCCGCTACTACGGCTACATCTCGGCCCCCCGTGCCGCCCAGTGACCTCCGACGTGGACAGCCCGGACGCTCGATGGTATGAAGCCCGCAACGAGAACGGAGAACGCCCCGTTGCCGAGCAACAACCGTGAGAGTCCTCCACCGTCCCGCGACCAGCCCACCTCGAGCGGTGAGCCTCGGCTTGGCCCCGGCCGCTACCTGATTCTCGCAGCCGCAGTCGTCATGCAGCTCTGCCTCGGCGCGACTTATGCCTGGTCCATCTTCGTTGACGCTCTCAGAGCGGGGACCGGCATGAGCCAGGCCGCGGCCCAGGTCCCGTTTACCGTGTTCTACATGATCTTCCCGGCGACGCTCATCGTCTCGGGCATGTTGCTGGGTCGGCTTGGACCGCGCCGCTGCGCGATCGTCGGCGGACTGGTGTTCGGCGGCGGCTGGGTTTTCGCCGGCCTGGGCGGCGTTCATTCCGCGTTCACCGTGCTAGGCATCGGCGTGCTCGGCGGCCTCGGCGTCGGGCTGGCCTACATCGTACCCATCGCCACGGGGATGCTCTGGTTCCCCCGCAATAAGGGCCTCGTGACCGGGGTGGCCGTCGCCGGCTTCGGCGGCGGAGCAGCCATCGTCTCTCAGACCGCCGAGCATTTCATGAGCGCTGGGCTCAGCCCGTTCCAGGCCTTCGTGGGCTTCGGCCTGGCGTTCGCTGCCTTGATCGTCCTGGCCGGCTCGTGTATGCGGAATCCGCCCGGACACGTCGCTTGCAGGACCCGCTTGTCGGCGGCTGGTGAATTCCTTCGGGATCGGCACTTCATCATGCTGTACGTGGCCATGTTCGTCGGCCTGGCGGCCGGCTTCATCGTCAGCGGCAACCTCAAGCAGATGGGAGCCGGATCGGCCACGGCCACAGCCGCTCTCGCGGTGGCCCTGTTCGCCGTCGCCAACGCCGCCGGACGTGTGACCTGGGGCACACTCTTCGATCGCGTCGGGCCGACTGCCATTCGGATCAACCTGGCGACGCAGGCGGCCGTATTCCTCGCCGCTCCCTGGTGGCTCAACTCGGCGGCCGGATTGGGATTCCTGGCCTTGGGCGCGGGCTTCAACTACGGCGGCGTGCTGGTTCTGTACGCATCCTCCGTGGCCAGCCATTGGGGCCCCGAGCGGGTCGGCCCGGTCTATGGCTGGCTGTTCTCAGCCAATATCCCCGCCTCCGTCGCCCCGATAATGGCGGGACTGGTGTTTGACCGGACGAACAGCTTCACCATCCCACTGGTCGCGGTCGGCGTTCTCCTCGCCGTGACCGCCGGCGTGCTCCGTGCCGAACGCTGACTTGCACGGGATGAGTGATCGGTGACCGCATCACGTGGAGAGCCCTCATGAGTCTCAAACGCGCCTCACGTCTCGACAAGGAGGACCACCGGAAATTGGTGCTTTGGGCCCTCCATTGTGCCGGGCACGTGCTCCGGTACTTCGAGGAGAAGCACCCGGGAGATGTCCGGCCGCGCAGGGCCATCAAGGCGGGGCGGGCCTGGGTGCGCGGCGAGATGACCGTGCCCCAAGCGCGCGCCGCCGCGTTCGCCGCCCACGCCGCAGCTCGCGACGCCAAAGATCCCGCAGCCCGCGCCGCCGCCCGCGCCGCCGGCCAGGCCGTCGCCACCGCCCACGTCCCCGGCCATGCCCGCCATGCCGCCGCCTACGCGGTAACCGCCGCCGTGGCGGCCGCCGATCCTGCCGAAGCTGCAGTCGGTGCGACCGAGCACACGTGGCAGTACCAGCGTCTTCCCAAGCATCTCCGATCCGTCGTGGAGCTTGATCGAAAGGGGCGTCGGGGCGAATCAGGTCGAGGAGCATGATTTGCCCAGGCCAATGGCAAGGCTTTGCCTCCGGGCTTGAGGCTTTGTTCCTCGCCGCCGCCAATTGCCTTGACCCGCGCCTGTTAGCCGGGATGAACGGTTCCCTGCGATCCCGCCCCGGGCGGGATCGGTTCGTCCGGCCGCACTCCGTATTTCCTTCGCCGGGCTCGGCCCCAGGGGCAGCCGCCAAAGGTCACGAGCAGCTCAATCTTCTGGAGCATGCCCGCGAGCCGACTGCCCTTTCTGGCCCGCGTGCAGACCGGGCAGGTTTTCTCACAGTAATCAGGGTCGAACATGCCGTGCTCCTCTATCCCGGGCGGGGCCAACATGCCCTGCCTATGGAATTGTATCATCTGCCGTCGCCTCGGGAACCCGAGACTCCGCATCCCATGCGGTGGCGACAACCGGCAGGGCAGGCAGTGGTCGCCGAAGGCAAGGTTCGCCGCTGTGTCTGCAGCCATCGATCCCCCGGAGTGGCATGCCAACCCCACTTGACGATAGAATCGGCTTCCGCAGTGACGGCCGACGGGTGGCCGCACGAGAAACACCTGGTGCTTCGGCTCGGAAGACGGGGAGACGACTGGTCGGGGCACATCGATCCGAAAACGCAGAGAGGAAAACCGAAATGAGCAACATTCGACCCAGTCGCCGTACATTCCTTCAAGCGACCGCCGGTGCGGGTCTGGCCGCCGTGGCCGCATCACCGGTGAACGCCAGGACCATCGGGGCCAACGACAAGATCGGTATCGGCTTCATCGGCGTCGGCGGTCGCGGCATGGGCCATGTTCACACCTGCAAGAGCCTGATGGACGCAGGCGAGAACATCGCCTTGGTGGCGGCCTGCGACGCTTACGGCCCGCGGCGCGATGAGGCCGCTAAGAAGTTCAGCATGAAGCCCTACCGCAAGCATCAGGACCTCCTCGCCGACAAGGACGTGGACGTCGTCCTGATCGCCTCGCCCGACCGCAACCACGTGCCCCAGGCCATCGACGCCATCCGGGCCGGCAAGGACGTCTATTGCGAGAAGCCCATGGGCCACTGGACCCAGCTCGGCCTCAGCAAGACCTTCTTCGAGGAGACCCGGAAACTCAACCGCGTGGTTCAGATCGGCAACCAGGGTAACTCCAACCCCCTGTGGCGCAAGCTCGGCGAGATCATCCAGAAGGGCAGCATCGGCAAGCCGCAACTCGTCAACGTCGGCTTCTTCCGCCTGGGCGACTGGGGCGAGCGGATGCCCATCCCAGATCCCAACGCCAAGCCCGGCGACCAGCTCGACTGGGAGGCCTTCCTGGGCGACGCCCCTAAGGTGCCCTTCACCGTCGATCGCTTCTTCAGCTGGCGCAAGTACCTCGACTACGCCGGCGGTCCCTGCACCGACCTCTTCCCGCACGTCTACACGCCGTTCGTGATCGCCATGGGGCTGGGCATCCCACAATTCGCCATGGCCACCGGCGGCATCTTCAAGTACACCAACTACGACCGCGAGGTGCCGGACACCTTCTCCCTGTCCATGGACTACCACACTCCCCATCCCTGCACCGTCAATATCAGTTGCACCCTGGCCAACGACTTCATGACCCCGCCGACCATCCGCGGCGACGAAGGAACCATCACCCTCAAGAACGTGACGTGGGAGGCCGGCTGCGAGGCCATTAACGTGACCCCGGTTGGCAAGTCCCAGGGTGAGGTCATCCCCGGCAGCAAGGGCGACAGCACCAAGGCCCACTGGGTCGACTTCCTCAAGTGCGTGCGCTCCCGCGAACGGCCGGTGGCTGACGTCGAGTTCGGCTACCGCGTCCAGGCCGCCCTCTGCATGGGCATGCTCGCCTGGAAGGAACGAAAGGTCGCCCACTTCGACAAGGCCAAGCAGGAGATGACCCTGGGATAGTAACCAGGCGGCCGGCATCCTCCATCTCCGCCATCGTCGAAATCCGGCGAGCCCCAAGGCGGCCCACTGCCGGGAAACACGAGAATCCCAGTATCCTGCGGCGGGGTTCCTCTGCTGGGCGATCGGCGGGATGTCCTCGGCAACTGCCGCCCCAAGCCGGCACTCCACCTCACGCCCCTCGTCCGTGCACGCACCACCGTGGCCTCAACCTTCGATGGCATCTATCGCTCGCCGCGGCTTGGGACGCGACCGAAAGCGGATGCGTCGCCCTGGCATGGGGTAAATACCCTATGCCGCGGGCGTGGCCTGGAGCCAGTTTGGTGTGGGTGGCCTGGGTGACTACACTGGAGATTGTGCTTCCCTTGAGGTGAAGCGGAAGGCTGGCACCTCCCCCTGCGTACGAAAGGAGGCAAGGGAAATCATGAAACGACTTCTTTCGGTTGTGGCTGTAGTGAGCCTGTTGGCGACGGTTGTCCCCACCCGGGCTGACTTGGCGTTCACGTTCGACACCGGCGTTGATGGGTTCACCAACATCGCTTGGTCGGCCGGCGGGCCCGCCGGTTGGCCTGACGCCGCCGCGGTGAAGGCAACCAGTGCGTCCGGCGGCTGGACCATGGGCGCCACCGGCCCCTTCAAGCCGTTCCCCTGGAACACCGGCGAGCAGCTGGCCATGCAAGCCCTGGCCAATGTCCCCACCGCTCGCTTGGACTTCGATGTGATTCTGGACGGTACGAGCTTCCCGGCCGGCGCAGCGGGTTGGTATCAGGTCCATATGGCCGGCAACAGCGACGGTACCTCCGGCTGGACGCAGCAGAAGGTGGTCGACGGCTGGCACGATGCCGACGATGCCACGCTCCTCGTCACCCACGTTGACCTGCCGATCGCGAAAGCGGGCTGGGAAGCGGGCGACACGTGGTTCCAACTTTACTTCGGCACCAACTCGGACGCCGCTTTCCCAGTTGCCTTCTACCTGGACAACGTCACCATCACGGTGCCGGAGCCGGCCAGCGCCTTGCTCCTGCTCGGCGGTTTTGGGGTCGTGGCCTTCCGCCGCCGCCGGGTCTTGTGACCTGACCGGTTCGTTCACTCGGCCCTCACAGCTGCAACGACTCTCAGAGAGCTCCGAACGAGGCTCTTCTTTTCCGTGGGTTCGGGGGTTTTCAGATGGCCTCCTCCCTGCCCTCATCGGTGGAACCGTGTTGTCCCCCGGCGTTTCCAGCAATGCCGGTTTCGCGAGGAACGGGCTTTTGCCAGGGGCGCTGGCTGGAGGTGTTGTCCACTCCCCTCATACCTGCAGGAGCCCTGCTCTGCCTGACTGCCTTCCGGCCGCCATCCGGGACACCCGTCGTGTTATTCCCTGCAAGGCCGGTTTGCGCCCCACGCCCGAGGATCGGGCACAATTGGCTTCGTTTGGCGCAAACGTGTGAGCGTGCCTCAGCCGTTTCTGCGGGCCGCCCGCCGGTGAGAATCCGCTTCGCACTGCACCCTGGATCAAGGTTGACCCATACAAGTCGACGGATTCCGTGAAACGAACCGCCCGCTCGAGACAATCCAGTTACGAGTAGTCCGCGTGAAACCTGCTTCGGACCATTCGCTGGTGAACGAGACCCGCCCAGACGTGTCTCCCACCGCTGGACGACCTTCCGGCGGCCAGGCCGCGAGCTCTAACCGGGCCAGGTTTCAGCGATGGACTGAGACTCTCCGGCCACGGCTCGTGCGTCTGGCCTGCCGCTATGTGTGGAACGCCCATGACGCCGAGGAAATTGTCCAGGATGCAGTGACGCTGGCCTGGTGCGAATTGGGCTTGAAGATGCCCGAAACCGAGCTGCCGGACACATGGCTGTTTCGCGCCACGGTCAATTTGTCGCTCAACCGTCTCCGGCGTTCTCGGGCCGGTCCGTTACCACCGGGCGAAACGGCGACCACGGCGATGGCTCCGCACGCACGGCCGGAGATGGATGAGCTGATGCAGCGCGTCCGCCTGGCGGTTCGCGAACTGCCCGACCGACAGCAGGCCGCCATCGTCCTGCGGGATATCGAGGGGCTTCCATACGAGCAGATCGGCACGGTTCTGGAGATGTCACCGGTCGCAACACGGGTCCTGGTGCATCGGGCACGCGAGGCCGTCCGGCGCATCCTGCTGGCTCGCTGGCCGGACAGCTTCGATGCGAATCAATGAGACGGAAGGCAAGGACATGAACTGTTCGCAGGCACGACAAGCCATCCAAGTCGATCTCGACGGCGAGCTGAACTCCTCAGCGGAACACGCCCTCCGGGAGCATCTGGCCGGTTGCCTCGCTTGTCGTGGAATCCTCCGGCAGCACCAGGCCATTCAGGACACCATGGCCCGTCTGGCGGCCGCGCCGTGTGCATCCGACGAGGTGGCCGCAACCCCCGCGTCCCCGTCCGCCGGGCAGGGGCGGCCTGCGACCATGCCGGCTCTTCGACGATGCCGACGGTGGCGACCGTCCGTGGCCGCGGCGGCCGCACTGATCCTGCTCATCTGCGGTTGGTGGATCACGGCGCCAATCCGTTCTGATGCCTCTCGCCATCCCGGAGCAGCTGCTCACTCCCCCGAGTCGCAAACCGAGTCGGCCGCTGGCAGTCTTGTGCCCTCGCAGAAGGGCAGGGGGCAAGCCGACTCCACTCCCCGCCCGGTCGTCCGCGTCGAGTTCGGCCATTCAGCCGACGTGATCGCGCTCCCGCAACCGACACGCAATCCGAATATCACCATCTTGTGGATCTACCCGGCCGTCAGAACCGCTGAAGCCCCGCCGCGGTCGGCCGTCGAACCTCAACCTCATCAGGAAGGAGCAGAATCGTGAAGTCCAGATTCGTGACCCGGCTGTCGTTTGCCCTTGTGTTTGTCGCCCTCTTGGCTGTGCCCGGCTTCACCCAGCAGCTTGTGCCCGCCCCGTCGCCGGCGGCTCCGCCCCAGGCCGTTCCCGCGCCCAAACCGCCATCTGTGCCGGCTCCCCCGGCGCCCCCGCCGGCAGCAGGCGAGCCCCTCGCCATCCCTTCAGGAATGACGCCCGCACCGCTCGGCGGCGACGAGCCACTCATGGTGCGGATCTACGCGCTCAAACACGCGAGGGCAGAAGAAGTCGCCAAGACGATCACCAGAACCGCCTTCGGACGGAGCCCGCTCATGGCCGTCCCAGACTCGCGCACCAACGCCGTGATCCTGAACGCCACGGCCGACCGACTCGAGGTTGTCGAAGAACTCATCAAGGAACTCGACAAGCCTGTACACGAAGCGGCCGCAGACCGCCTTTGTCAGGTTGTCGCCTTGAGGAACACGCGTGCAGACGAACTCGTCAAGGTGTTGCAGGGAGTAGTGCCCGACGCGACCTTCTCCGCGGATCGGGTGTCCAACAGGCTCCTCTTCTCCGGCAACGCCGCTTCCCAGGCCCTCGTTCAGCAGATTGTCACACAGCTGGATCGAGAGCAACCCGCGGATGGGCCTCAGCAGGGCCGCAAGGTCCGCGTGGTGTGGCTGGTCAGCAACTCCGAACTGCCCCCTCCGCCACCGGACATGAACGACGTGGTCAATGAACTGGCCTCCATGGGCATCACCCGACTTGGACTCGCCGCCCAGAGCCTGGTCCAGGCCGTCTCGGGCGGGAAATTCTCCATCCAGTGTAGTCCGGCGGCCTTCACCGGCTGTCGGCTGCGAATCGAAGGCGGGCTCCAGGAATCGAAGAACGAGCCTCCCCGTGTCGAACTGGTCCTGAATGCCACCGGGGCTCTTCCCACCCAGTCGTTACCACCGCCGCCACCACAGCCGGTTCCGCCCACGCCCATGCCGCCGCCCACATCGGCTCAGTTGGCCTCGATCACCACCACCGTCATGGCCGAGCCGGGCCACAAGGTCGTGCTGGGCGTGGCCCCAATCGAAAAGTACGCGTCTGTCTTCGTCATCCAAATCCTGCCCGGCTCGTCGCTCAAGTGAGGGTCGCGGGGGCACGCCTGAGGTGCAACACCGGGTTGACGCGAAAAAGGGTGACGGCCACCTGTCTTCCGCCGCAGACCGGGGCCAATCGCTCACCCATGATCACCATCCAGAGGACCATGACCGTCGGGGCTTGCCTGCGGGTGGCCAATCTCGTACTCTGGTCTCAGCCCGTCCCCGGCTCCGGGCAGGGGAGTGCCCGTCCGGAGTTCCTGCGGTCGCAGGAAGCGGATGACCAGATCGGCACTGGTCGGGACTCGGGTCGACCCGTTCATCGCACTACGCATGCAGGAGGTTCCGACATGAGCAAGCAGTCAGTCAGCCGGTTGTCCCGGCGCCAGTTCGTCCAGACGGCCGCAGTCGCGGCGGCGGCCACCAGCGCCTTCCCCCATTTCGCCCGCGCCGCCGATGCCGATCTGCCCATCAAGGTCGGCCTGATCGGGGCCGGCGGCCGTGGCACCGGTGCCGCTCACAACGTGCTGGCGGCAGCCAAGGGTGTCCAGGTCGTGGCTGTCGCGGACATCGCCAAGGACCGCCTCGAGAACGCTAAAAAGGACCTCCGCGGCAAGAACCAGGATATCAAGGACGAACACTGCTTCCTGGGAATGGACGCATACAAGAAGCTGCTCGCCCTGGACAACGTGAACTACGTCATTCTCGCCACCCCACCCTACTATCGCCCCGAGCATCTCGAGGCGTCGATCAAGGCCGGTAAACACGTCTTCACCGAAAAGCCGGTCGCGGTCGATCCGGTGGGCATCCGGCGCTTTATCGCCGCCGGCAAGGACGCGGCCGCCAAGAAGCTCTCGATCGTCGCCGGCACCCAGCGGCGCCACCAGGCCGGCTACGTCGAGACCATCAAGAGAATCCACGACGGGGCCCTCGGCAAAATCGTGGCCGGACAATGCTACTGGAACATGGGCATGCTCTGGTACAACAAGAAGGCGCAGGGCTGGAGCGACATGGAGTGGATGCACCGCGACTGGGTGAACTGGACCTGGCTCTCGGGCGACCACATCGTCGAGCAGCACGTGCACAACCTCGATGTGATCAACTGGGCACTGAAGATCCTGCCGACCAAGGCGGTGGCCATGGGCAGCCGTCATCGCCGCGTGACCGGCGACCAGTATGACAACTTCTCGGTCGATTTCTTCTACCCCGGCGACAAGGAGCACCCGGAGATCCACGTGCTCAGCCAGTGCCGCCAGATCAACGGCTGCGCCAATGACGTGTCCGAACGAGTCATCGGCACGAAGGGCATCTCCAACTGCAACGGCTGGATCAGCAACGTCGGCAAGATCGAGTCCCAGGGTAAGGATCCCTATGTCCAGGAGCACACCGACCTGATCGCCGCGATCCGCCAGGGCGAACCGATCAACGAGGCCGAGCAGGTCGCTCACTCCACGATGTGCGCGATCATGGCCCGCATGTCGGCCTATACCGGCAAAGCGGTGACCTGGAGTGACGCCATGAAGTCCGATCTGCAGCTGGCTCCGCCGGAAGGCCCGCTGACTCCCGAGTATGTCAAGTCACTCATCGCCGTGCCGGGCGACGAGGAGAAGTGAGGCCGGCGGCCAGATGACACCGATGGGCGTGCCGGTGAGAAGTATATGACGGCAAATGGAACCTAACGGGCCCGGCCGAAGAGAAGTCTTCCGCCCGGGCCCGTGTCTTCGGTGACGCCGGGGCCAGAGAGCCCGCGGGCGGCGGCCACTGTCGATTCCTTGGAGGCGGCCGGAAGCGGAAAGCGGAGAGCATCGCATGTCCGATCGAATGAGTCGAGGCGTGTCGAGAGGCGGCTGGAGCAGGGCGGCGATTGTGGGGGCTGCAGCCGGCGTTTCGGTGTCGAGGCTCCGGGCCGCCGAGCCGGGCAGGGCCCTGAAGATCGGCCTGATCGGCAGCGGTGCCCGCGGGACCGGCGCCGCCCTGGACGCCATGAACGCGGATCCCAACGTCAGGGTCGTGGCCTTGGCCGACCTGTTCGCCGACCGGATCGCACGCTGTCGCGAGCAGCTCCTCGCGCGGATATCCATCGAGGACAAGTACTGCTTCGTGGGCCTGGACGCCTTCAGCAAAGTGCTCGAGCTCGACGTGGATTACGTGATCCTGGCAACCCCGCCACACTTCAGACCCGATCACCTCGAGGCTGCCGTCGAGGCGGGCAAGCACGTGTTCATGGAAAAGCCGGCCGCCGTGGATCCGGTCGGCATCCGCAAGGTGCTTGCCGCCGGCGAGAAGGCCGCGAGCAGGGGGCTCGCCATCGTGGCCGGCACCCAGCGGCGCCACCACAAGGGTTACATCGAGACCGTCAGGCGAATTCACGACGGGGCCATCGGCCGGATCCTGGCCGCCCAGTGCTACTGGAACCAGGAAGGCCCTCGAAACGAGGCCCGGTTCCTGGAAAACCGAACGGGGCGGCCCGACTTCGAATGGATGATCCGCGGCTGGTACCGCTGGCGATGGCTGTCCGGCGACCACATCGTCGAGCAGCATGTTCACAATATCGACGTGATCAACTGGGTGCTGGGAACGCATCCCACGCGGGTAGTGGCCATGGGTTCCCGCCACCGGCGACTCAGCGGCGACCAGTACGACTGGTTCGCGGCCGACTTCGTCTACCCGGGCGACAAGAACCACCAGGAAATCCGCGTGCTCAGCCAGTGCCGGCAGATCACCGGTTGCACCAAGGACATCTCCGAACGCGTGGTCGGCGAGACCGGCGTCTCGAACTGCAACGGCTGGATCAGCACGGTGGGCAAGCTCGACGTGAAGTCTCCCCCGGAGTACGTCCAGGAACACGCCGACCTGATTGCCGCTATCCGCGCGGGCAAGCCGATCAACGAGGCCCGGAACATCGCCGAGTCCACGCTATGCGGCATCATGGCCCGCATGTCGGCCTACAGCGGCAAGGCGGTCACCTGGGACCAGGCGATGAAGTCCGACGAGAAGCTCTCGCCGCCCGACGTCAAACTCGCTCCGGAGAACCTCAAGAGCCTCATCCCCGTTCCCGGCGCCGAGGCCGGCCCGCCCAGGGGCGGCAGGGCTCCCGCTGCGGCCCGAAAGAAGGGCGTGGCCAACTGATCACCTGCCCTTGCGGCTGATGACAAAGATGGCTTCGGCCGCCCGCAGGCTGGGCAGAAACACGATCGGCTGCCGGCGACTTTCGAGCAGGGCGATCTTGCGGTGGACGCGGATCCGCTGTTCCCGGCAGTACGCCTCGAAGTCGCGGATCGTCAGACAGCGGACATTCGGCGTGTTATACCACCAGAAGGGCAGGCTCTCGGTCACCGGCGTTCGCCCGGTGAGCAGCATCTGCAGCATGGGCTTCCAGTAAACCAGGTTGGGGAAGCTCACGATCCCATGCCGGCCGATCCGCAGCATCTGGTCGAGGACCACATCCGGTCGCCGCAGGGTCTGGAGGGTCTGCGATAGGACCACGTAGTCATAGCTCTGGTCCGGAAAGCAGGAGAGCTCGGTCTCGATGTCGAGGTCGACGACCGGGATGCCGCGTTCGACGCATTGGCAGATCGAGTCCTGGACCACCTCGACGCCCAGCCCGCGGACTCGTTCTCGGTGCATCAGCCGGCTGAGCAGAAGCCCGGGCCCGCAGCCGAGGTCCAGCACCCTGGAGTCCGGAGTGATCAGATCCTCGATCCGGTCGTAGTCGATCCGCTGACGGTGCCAGGCGGTCTTGACTACTGGCGCCTGGAGGTAGGGCTGAAGATCGTCGCCCCGGTCGAGGACCGGCCGGCCGCTGGCCGCCGCCAGGGCGCCGCTGATCAGGCGACCGAGGACGTTGGGCTCGAGCAGGAAAGCGTCGTGGCCGTAGGGCGAGTTGATCTCGGAGTAGGAGACGGTCTTCCCGTTGGCCAGCAGGGCGTCCACGACCATTCGCGACTGCTGCGCGGTGTAAAGCCAGTCGCCCGAGAGGCTGATGGCCAGCACGCTGGCCTTGATGTTCTCGAAAGCCTTGACGAGTGAACCGCACCGTCCGCCGAGATCGTAGTAATCGAGGGCCTTGGTGATGTACAGGTAACTGTTGGCGTCGAAGCGCTGGACAAACGCGCGGCCCTGGTAGTCCAGGTAGGTCTCGACGGAGAACTCGTTGGTGAAGTCGTAGCTGTACTTCTCCGCGTGGCGGAGTTGCCGCCCGAACTTCTCGTGCATGCCCTGCTCGGACAGGTAAGTGATATGCCCGACCATGCGGGCGATGGCCAGACCATCCTCCGGCGGGGCGTCGTCGTGATACTGGCCGTTCCTGAAGTTCGGGTCGGCCAGGATCGCGCTGCGCCCGACGGCGTCGAAGGCAATGCACTGAGCGCTCTGCCGCGGCGTGGTGGCGATGGGGATCGCCACCTTGACCAGGTCCGGGTAGCGGACCATCCATTCCAGTACCAGCATGCCGCCCATCGAGCCACCGATGACGGCCAAGAGCTGCTTGATGCCCAGGTGGTCGACCAGGGCTTTCTGAACCTTGACCATGTCCTCGATGGTGATGACCGGGAAATCGAGACCCCAGGGCTTGCCGGTGTCCGGATTGATGCTCGACGGGCCGGTAGTCCCCCTGCAGCCGCCCAGCGTGTTGGCGCAGATCACGAAGTACTTGTCAGTGTCGATGCCCTTGCCCGGCCCGACCATGTTCTCCCACCAGCCGGCCTTGCGGTCCTCGATGCTGTGGTAGCCGGCCACGTGAGCGTCGCCGGAGAGGGCGTGGAAGATGAGGACCGCGTTGCCGTGGTCTTCGTCAAGAGCACCACAGGTTTCGTAGGTGACCTGGATCGGGCCCAGCTCCCGCCCGCACTCCAGCTGCAGCAGATCGGGCCTCTCGAACAGCGTCACCGTCCGCGGCCGGACGATGCCGATCGAACCCTGCAGCTTGGGGTGTCCCTCCAGGTTGTCGCTTATGACTTCACTCATGACTCGTTCGTCCGGCCGCTCATCAAGCCGGGCCGGCGGCTCCGGCGACACCTCGCGTCACCGGTGTGATAGTGCGTCCATGGCACAAATGCAAAGCCGCGTGCCGCCCCGCCAGGCAGAACGCCGGAGTCCGGTCCCAGAGCTCGCCGTGGAGGTCCTGTCCGCGGGGTTACTTCTGCGAGGCCGCCAGGGCCTGGTCAAAGTCGGCGAGTATGTCCTCAATGTCCTCGATCCCGATCGACAGCCGCACGTACTCGGGGACCACGCCGGTGGCGGCCTGTTCGTGCGGGGTGAGCTGCGAATGCGTGGTGCTGGCCGGGTGGATGCACAGGCTCTTGGCATCGCCGATATTGGCGAGATGGGACAGCAGCTTGACTGAGTTGATGAACTTCTTGCCCGCTTCGATACCGCCCTTGATGCCGAAGCCGACCATCGCTCCCGCTCCGTGCGGGAGGTACTTCTTGGCATTGGCGTGGCAGGCATGCTCGGGCATGCCCGGGTAGTTCACCCACGAGACGGCCTTGTGTGCCTGGAGGTATTGGGCGGCCTTCAGGGCATTCTCGCAGTGCCGGGGCATCCGCACGTGCAGCGTCTCGATGCCTTGCAGGAACAGGAACGCGGCGAAGGGGCTGAGGCAACTGCCCATGTCGCGCAGTATGTGGGTACGGCACTTGGTGATGTACGCGATGTTGCCGATCGGTTTGAGGGCTTCGGCGAAGACCACACCGTGGTAGGACGGGTCCGGTTCGGTGAACTCCGGCCACTTCTTCGGTTCGGCCGCCCAGTCGAACCCGCCTGAGTCCACGATCGCACCGCCGACGTGCAGGCCGTGGCCACCCAGGAACTTGGTCAGGCTGTAGACGGTGATGTCGATCCCGTGCTCGAACGGCCGGAGCAAGTAGGGGGTCATGACCGTGTTGTCACAGATCACGGGCAGTCCGCACTGGTGAGCGACCCGGGCGACCTCCGCAAAATCAGCCACGTCGTTCTTGGGATTGCCCAGCGATTCCAGGTAGACGGCCCGGGTGTCCTTGTCGACCAGCTGCCTGATGTCGGCCGGCTTGAGCGGATCGAAGAACTTGACGTTGATCCCCAGCTTGGGAAAGGTCTGGGTGAACAGGGTCCAGGTTCCGCCGTAGAGGCTGGTCGCGCTGAGGATGTTCTGTCCCGCTCGGCAGAGGTTGAAGATGGCGACGTAGATGGCCGACTGCCCGCTGGACAAGGTCAGCGCCCCGACGCCGCCGTCCAGGGCTGCCAGCCGCTTCTCAAGCACATCGTTGGTGGGGTTCATGAGCCGGCTGTAGATGTTGCCGAACTCTTTGAGACCAAAGAGGTTAGCTGCGTGTTCGGTGTCACGGAACACGTAGCTGCTGGTCGCGTAGATCGGCACGGCCCGGGCGGTCGTGGTGGGATCCGGCTCCTGGCCGGCGTGCAGGCAGCGGGTGCCTATTCCCTTGAGCGGTTTGTCCGACATCATCTCTCCTCGCTGTGACCTAAACCAGGACTCCGTTCTCCCGAGGACGGTTCCTGATGAATGACGACTATTGTAGGCGACATTATCGGAAGGGGCAAGCGGGGTGGAGGTGGTGCGGGAGGAAGGCCGTCGAGTGCTTTCCTGGGCGAATGGGGAGGTCAATTCCCGGCCGGCGGTGGCCAGGATGGATTCAGCGTGCTAATCTATTGCAGTTGTTATTAATTACCACCCTGTTGTGCGGGAGTCGTCCGTTGGATGAGACCTGGACAGACCGTCTACGGCGGGTTTGCCGCGAGCGAGGCCTGCCTTTGACGGTCCATCGTCGGGCGGTGTTTGAAGCCATTCGCGGGCGTGAGGACCATCCCACGGCCGACCAGGTCTACTCCGCGGTACAGGTCAGGTTGCCGGGAGTCTCGCGGACTTCCGTCTATCGCATCCTGGAGATGCTGGTGGCTACGGGCATGGTGACCAAGGTGTGTCATCCGGGTTCCGCCGCCCGGTTCGATCCGAAGACACATCAGCATCATCATCTCGTTTGCCTGTCCTGTGAGCGTATCATCGATGTGGAGGATCCGCGATTGAATTGCGTTCCCCTGCCCGATGTCCGCGGCCACGGGTTCCTGATTGACGACTACCACGTTCATTTTCGCGGAACGTGTGCCGACTGTCTGAGGAAGCGGGAGTCTAGGGTCCGCACGAGCCGGCCGGTCGGTCGGCCGAAGGCGGGTCAGCGGAGGTTCTCCCGGAAGACTGGCGAAACCAAGACAAGGAGAAACCGATGAACGAGAAGAAGCTCACGACCAATGCCGGAGCACCGGTCCCCGACAACCAGAATGTGATGACTGCGGGGCCGCGCGGTCCCATGTTGCTCCAGGATGTCTGGTTCCTGGAGAAACTCGCTCACTTCGATCGTGAGGTTATCCCGGAGCGGCGAATGCACGCCAAGGGTTCCGGGGCGTACGGGACCTTCACGGTGACGCACGACGTCACTCGCTACACGAAAGCGAAGATTTTCTCGCAGGTCGGGAAGAAGACCGATCTGTTCGTTCGGTTCTCCACGGTCGCCGGGGAGCGCGGAGCGGCGGACGCCGAGCGCGATATCCGCGGTTTCGCGGTCAAGTTCTACACCGAGCAGGGGAATTGGGATCTGGTGGGTAACAACACGCCCGTCTTCTTCTTGCGAGATCCGCTCAAGTTTCCGGATCTCAATCACGCCGTGAAGCGTGACCCGCGTACGAACCTGCGCAGCGCCCTGAACAACTGGGACTTCTGGACCTCGCTTCCGGAAGCGCTGCACCAGGTGACGGTCGTGATGAGCGACCGGGGGATTCCGGCCACCTACCGGCACATGCACGGCTTTGGCAGTCACACGTTCAGCATGATCAACGCGAAAAATGAGCGTTTCTGGGTCAAGTTCCATCTGCGGACGCAGCAGGGGATCAAGAACCTGACGGACGAGGAGGCCGAGAGGATCATCGGGAAGTGCCGCGAGAGCCATCAGCGCGATCTGTACGAGAGCATCGAAAAGGGGGACTTCCCGCGCTGGACGATGTTCATTCAGGTCATGCCCGAACAGGACGCCGAGAAGCTGCCTTACCACCCGTTTGACCTCACCAAGGTGTGGTACCACAAGGACTATCCACTGGTGGAGGTGGGCGTGCTGGAGTTGAATCGGAACCCGGACAACTACTTCGCCGAGGTCGAGCAGGCGGCCTTCAACCCGGCCAACATTGTGCCCGGCATCGGTTTCTCGCCGGACAAGATGCTGCAGGGGCGCCTGTTCTCCTATGGTGACGCCCAGCGCTACCGATTGGGCGTGAATCACCATCTGATTCCGGTCAACGCGTCGCGGTGTCCGTTCCACAGTTACCACCGCGACGGGGCGATGCGCGTGGACGGCAACTACGGCAGTATGCGAGGCTACGAACCGAACAGTTACGGCGACTGGCAACAGCAGCCGGAGTTTGCCGAGCCGCCGCTGAAGATCAACGGCAGTGCCGACCACTGGAATTACCGCGAGGACGATGACGACTACTACACTCAGCCGGGCAAGTTGTTCCGCCTGATGAAGCCGGACGAACAAGCGAGGCTCTTCGCGAACACCGCTCGGGCTATGGGCGATGCACCGAAGATGATCAAGGTGCGTCACATCGTCAACTGCCTCAAGGCTGATCCCGCCTATGGCAAGGGGGTGGCAGATGCGCTGGGGATTTCGATGAGCGAGATACCCAAGTAGCCTGGGTTCAAGGTCTTTGAGGGCGTGATGCTCGGAACGTCCGGCGATGTGCTCCGCCCGCTTCCTGATGACGGGCTGAACGGGTGCGTGGCGAATAGGTCCTGAGGCCGGAGTACCTGGCGACCCAGGCGGTGAGGCAGGCGAGTAACGGCAGGACTCCGGTTGCCCCGCAGTTCAAGGGTGCCGGCAGGTTGCCGGCGGTTGAAGAGTCCTCATGAGCCGTGATCTGGGCGGGAGCACTGAGGACGAGCTCGGTGTGTTGAGCGCTCCATGCGCCCGCGGACACGGCGATCTGGCCAGCCGCCGTCACACGGAGGACGAGTTCGACTTCGACTCGTTCACCTGAAGCCAGATGGTCCAGGTTAATATACAGTGTCCCAGACTGGAGGTCGCCGAGCACGGTCGACATGGCGGTATTCTCGATGAGCCGGGCGGAGACGTATTCGGTCCTGGGCGGAATGGGAATGATCACCGTCACCTGGTGAGCGCTGGCTGTTCCCGCGTTCTGCACCGTGATCATGAGCCGCAGTTGCTGGCCTACTGTCACGGGCCCGTTCAGGTCTCCCTCGGCCGCGGTGGCCTCCACGACCAGGCCGGGAACGACTTCGGATGCCGTCGTCGTGAAGGTCACAGCCCCGCCGTAGGAGGTTCCCGCCGGGTTCTCGGCGAACGCCCGGACATGGTAGACGGTATCGGGGCTGAGGCCGGTGAGGCTGACAGCGAACGGTCCGGTGGTTGTGCCGTCGACGGTCTTGCTGTATGCGGTGGTCGGGTCGTCTGCCTTGTTCCACCGGACGTCTCGGGCGCTGATATCGGTTCCGCCGTTGGCGGTCACGTTGCCGCCGCAAGTGGCCGTTGTGGCCGTCACGTCGGCGACCGCGGTGGTGGTCACGGTGGGTGCAGCGGTGGCGGTCACGAAATCGACCTGTTCACCGTAGCCGGTACTCTGGGCGTTGGTGGCATAGGCGCGCGCGTAGTAGACGACGCCGGGAATCAGATCGGTCAGACTGCTAATGAACACTCCCGTGCCGGCGCCGTCGGTTGTCTTGCTGTCAGCGGTGGTGGGGTTGCCGGTCGTGTTCCAGCACACGCCTCGCGCGGTGACTTCGGCCAGACCATCGGCGGTGACATTGCCGCCGCACATGGCCGTGGTTGAGGCGACGCCCATGACCTCTGAGGTGACCACGGTCGGGGACACCAGGCCGGTTCGGAATTCGACATTCGAGCCGAAGCTGGTGCCTCGCGCATTGGTGGCGTACGCCCGGACGAGGTAGAGGGTATTGGGGCTCAAGTCGACGAGGGTGACGGTGAAGGCACCCATGCCGGTGCTGTCTACGGTCTTGGTATGTGCGGTGGTCGGGTCGTCGGCCTTACTCCACGATACGCCTCGAGCGGTGACTTGGGTTCCGCCGTCGGAGACCACGTTCCCGCCGCAGCATGCCTGAGTGGCAGATACCCTGGTGACGGCGGCGGTGGCGACGGTGGGCGGGGCACTGCCGGTGGTGAAATGAACGGTGTCGCCGTAGCCGGTGCTTTGGGCGTTGGTTGCGTAGGCGCGGACGTAGTAGCCGACGCCCGGGCTGAGGTCGGTGAGACTGCTGACGAACGTGCCGAGCCCCGTTCCGTTGGTGGTCTTGCCATCCGCGGTGGTCGGGTTTCCGGTCGTGTTCCAGCAGACTCCCCGGGTGACGATGGCGGCCATGCCGTCGTCGGTGACTGTGCCTCCGCAGATGGCCGTTGTCGAGGTCACGCCCATGACCGTGGACGTGGTGACGGTCGGCGGTGCGGCGCTGGTCACGAACTCGACGTCGTGGCCGTAGCTGGTGCCCAGGGCGTTGATGGCGTAGGCGCGCACGTGATAAGAGGTGTTAGGGTTCAGGCTGGCGATGCTGACGGAGAAGGTCCCGGCTCCGGTGCCGTTGACCGTGTTGCTGTCCGAGGTTGTCGGGTTTCCCATCGTGTTCCAGCACACGCCGCGTTCGGTGACTTCGAGTCCGCCGTCCGAGGTGACGTTGCCGCCGCATGACACCGTGGTTGCCGTGACGTCGGTGACTCCCGCGGTTGTCACGGTTGGCTGGGCGGTTCCGGTCATGAATTCGACGTTATTGCCATAGCTCGTGCCGCGTGCGTTGGTGGCGTAGGCTCTCACGTGATAGGTCATCCCTGGAGTCAGGCTGGTGAGACTGCTGACGAATGCACCCAGGCCGGCGCCGTCCGTGGTCGAGTTGTCGGCGGTGGTGGGATTTCCCGTCATATTCCAGCAGACGCCACGGGCGTCCACGGTGAGGCCTCCGTCCCCGGTCACGTTGCCTCCGCAGGTGCTGGTGTCTGCAGTGACCTCGGTCACCGCCGCGGTGGTCACCACGGGTGGGCCGGTGTCGGTGGTGAACGCGACCTCGGTTCCATAGCTGGTGCCCTGCGAACTGGTGGCATAGGCTCGGGCGTAGTGGGTGACGTTGGGGCTCAGGCCGGTGAGGCTGCTGACAAACGCACCGGTACCGGCGCCGTCGGTTGTGAAGCTGTCCGCGGTGGTTGGGTTGCCGGTTGTGTTCCAGCACACGCCCCTGGCGGTGACCGCGGCGCCGCCGTCTGCGGTGACGACGCCGCCGCAGGTGGCGGTGGTTGAGCCGACGTTGGTGACCGCCGCGGTATTGACCGTGGACGGCACTGCGTTGGCTGTGAACTCCACCTCTGCGCCGTAGCTGGTACCTTGTACATTGGTGGCGTAGGCCCGGACGTGGTAGGTTGCTCCCGGGTTGAGGTTGGTCAGGGTGCTCGCGAAGGCCCCCGTGCCGGTGCCGTCGATGGTCTTATGGTCTGCGGTGGTGGGCGTACCGGTGGTGTTCCAGCACACGCCTCGGGCAAAGACGGTACCTCCGCCGTCCGAGGCGACCTCGCCGCCGCAGACTGCCGTTGCGGCTCCGATATCGGTGACGGTGGCGGTTGTGACCGTGGGCGGATAGGCGAGTGTCGTGACGTTGGCGGGGTTTCCGGCGGCGGCGCCGAGCAGGTAATCCTGCTTGCCCACCGAGCCGGTGTATTCGCAGACCATGGCGCGATAGGCGGCGGCCGGGGTCAGGCCGGTGACAGTGACGTTTGCTCCGGAACCGACGTAGATGCAGAACCAACCGGTCGTTCCGATCTGCATGCCGTTGCCGAACGTGGTGCTGGCCGCATAGGTCGTGTTGTCGGTGGGTGCCGCTTCACCGGAGGAAGCCTGGCTGATGAACACCGCGCAGGCGCTGCCGTCGCCACGGGTCCAGCTGACATTCATTTGAGTCGCGGTGATGCCGCTGAAGGTGACGTTGGACGCCTGGATTGTGGGTGGCCAGATGTAGCGGAGGACGACGGCCTTGCTGGCGAGTGCGGAATCGCGATAGGCGATGTACGGCTCGCCGTTGAAGAAGGCGATCGCTCCGTAGTAGCGAGCGCCGGTGGAGAAGCCCGCCGGGCCGACGGTTTGCCAGTCGCCGCCGGTGGTGTAGCGCATGACGGTGGCTCTATTGCCGTTTGCGGCGTCCTGGTACAGCACATACGGCTCGCCGTTGAAGAGGGCGATGGACTCGTAGGCGGCGACCCCGGCGGAGAAGCCCGCGGATCCGACGGTCTGCCAGCTTCCGCCGGTGTAGCGCATCACGGTGGCCCGGGGGCCGTTTCCGGCATCCTGGTAGGCGACGTACGGTTCGCCGTTGTCAAAAGCCAGGGACAGATAGGTGGCCGTCCCGGCGGAGAAGCCCGCCGATCCGACGGTTTGCCAGCTTCCGCCGGTGAAGCGTCTGACGGTGGCTCTGCTGCCGTTGGAGCTGTCCTGGTAGGCCACGTGCGGTTCGCCGTTGTCGAAGGCGAGAGTGGTGTAGTTCGAAGTGCTGGGTGAGGCTCCGGTCCCGCCGACGGTCTGCCAGGCCCCGCCGGTGTACCGTTTCACGAGGGTCCGGTTGGATGTGCCGGCGTCGCGGTAGGCCACGTAGGGTTCGCCGTTGTGGATGGCAAGCGATGTGTAGGTGGCGGTTCCGGCCGAGATTCCGGCGGTACCGACCAGTTGCCAGCTTCCCCCGCTGTAACACATGACTGTGGCTTTGCTGCTGACGGTGGCGTCCTGAAAGGCGACATACGGTTCTTCGCCGTTGAAGGCCAGCGAGAGGTATGCAGCGGTCCCGGCCGAGAAGCCGGCCGTGCCGACGACCTGCCAGCTTCCGCCAGTGTAGCGCATGACGGTCGCCTTGTTTGTCTGGGAGGCGTCTTGAAAGGCGACGTACGGCTCGCCGCTGCAGAAGGCGAAGGACTCGTAGTTGGCTGTGCTGCTGGAGAAGCCGGGTGTCCCGACAGGCTCCCAGCCTGCTTGCGCGGGAGGGGCGAGCAGCAGGCCGGAGGCGAGAAGCGTGCATGCGAGACGGATATGCCGTGCCATCACTGTTCCTTGAGCGGCAACCGCCCTCGGGTGAGCCTTGGGCGGAACCAGGCTTCTCTTGGAGCCCCAGAGGTTGTAGTTGGGTGGCGACCCCCGTCAGTCGCGCTGTACCAAGCGGATGCAGAACCGGGCAGCTGCTGATTGAGCCCGCGAGTCTGGCTGGCCGCCTTGAGGTACAGGGCGGTTATCGACAGGAAATCACCCTAAAATAAGGAGTCTGCAGAATTGGCATACATGGGTTACGCCGCCTGCCGGTGGGCGGAGTCACTACGAGAGCCCTCTGATTACTGGCCTCGGGGCACTTGCTGGTCGGCTACTGTGCCTTTCGGTGTGTGGATGAGAGTCCGATAAGACCGCGAGGCGTTCCCAGGAGTGACCAGCAACCCCTCCTCCCGTATGCTCAGGACGCCCGCAAGCTTCTCCTGTCCGAGGAACAGACGGAGACCCTCGGGCTGCGCCACGCGGACACGCCGCTCAAGCAGGGCAAGGAGCCGGGCCTGGTCATTGACGTCTGGGAGCATCCCGAGCACGTCGATTTCCGCAATGAACGTCCTCGGTTTGTGGCTGGCTTCTGGGGCGTCGCGAACTGGTTACTTGCCGCCGAGTGCTTTTCCGGTTTCGGCGAGGACGGCTTGTGACGCGGTTCACGGGTTTGGCTGCGGCGGCACACGTTCGGCGAGGATGGCCGTTGGTCGATCTCCGATTCGGGTGAGCAGGAGCGTGGCTGAGTGCGTGCCGCGCGGATGGAGACATTTGAGGACTTCCTCGGGCTTGCCGGCGAAACCACGGGTCTTGATGTCGACGTGGCCGACGTCGTGGCGGGCGAGCATTTGGCGTCCGAGGGCGGTCGACCAATTGCTCACCTCGAGGACTCTGAAGGCCGCCAGCAGCGTGGTTTGGGGCAGCGTCTCTCCGACCAGGCAGGCGATATGCGGGTCGATGGGGTTCAGTTGGTATTGGCGGGCCAGGACGCCGACGAGGTTGGCTCGGATGACGGCCGCGTCCGGCTCGAAGAGCAGCGTGCCCGGCCGGATTGCGGCTGACGGGGGCCAGAGGAGATCCTCTTCGGGTCCTGCGGTGATGGACTCGCCGCTCGGAAACGCGGTTGCCCGTCGCCGAGCCTGCCGAAGCGCCCCGGTCCAGGCGACTGCTTGCTTGCACTCACCGCGGTGGCTGATCAGTTCGATTTCCGCGTCGAACGGCAGGTTCTCGAAGTCCGCGCCCGGCGACAGCTTTGCGGCCACATTCTGGTAGCGATCGACGATCTGTCTCAGGACCTCCGGACCGGGTGAGCTCTGCTCGATGCGGTGTTTTCGTCCTCCGGCAGGGCGGCGGTCGGGGTCGATGTGAGCGGCGTCTGCCTCCGGTCGGGCGATGCGGGCGTCCTCGATCAGGATGTCGATCCGGTTGCCATAGATGCATGCGTTGTGTTCGGCCATCGCTGCCCGAGCCGCCGACCAGTCGATGGCCGTGACGGATGCGATTTCGGCCAGCGCCAGGGCATCGCCGCCGATTCCACAGCAGAAGTCCGCGATTCGCGAACGATCCTGGAAGCGCTTGGCCTTGTGGCGGGCCAGCACCTCGTCGGTGGCCTGCTCGAGGGCTACGCGGTCGAAGAGCATCAGGTCGGCGCGCGAGAACTTGGCCCGCGCGGATCGGCGGAAGAGGACCTGTTGCCAGGCAACGGTGACTTGCCCGGGTTCGAGGCGTTCGCGCCAGCGAGTGATGGCTGCCGGCGTGTTCGCGGGTGAGTCGCCGGCCATAGCCGCGCAGACGGCATGTCCTTCGGCGGATCGCAGCCAGGTGATTTCGTCGAGACTGGGCATGCGATCCTCGCGGATCCACGGTCCGGCGGACGCCGTTCGGTTCTTTCGATCCTTGCTCAAGGTGATGGCATTCTACCATGCCCGAACGGGTAGCCGGAGGGCTGTTTGACGCTTCTCGAGCCCATAGCTAGCATGGGTTTTCGGAGACATGGAGAGCCTGATGTCGAAGGGTGCAGGCGAAAGGACGCTGTTCGACCGCAGACGGGCCGGTGTTCGTGCGATGATGACCGGCCAGGTGGGGGTCGACAAGAAGCCGTTCATCGAGCGCGTGGCCGACATCGCCCGTCGGAACGGCAAGGATGTGGCCGTCTGCCATGTTGGTGACATGATGTACAAGGAGGCTCCGGACGTTGTAGCGGGGCGGATCCTGGACCTGCCGCGGAGCCGGCTGGATGCCCTCCGGCGGTCGGTTTTCAAGGATATTCTGCGGATTGCCGAGAAGGCCGACCACGTCCTGGTCAACACTCACGCCACGTTTCGGTGGAAGCACGGTCTGTTTCCGGCGTTTGACCATGACCAGATCATGGCCCTGGACGTCGATCTGTTCATGACCCTGGTGGACAACGTGGACGCCGTGCACGAGCGGTTGACCCGCGAGCACGATCTCCGGCACAGTCTCAAGGACATCCTTGTCTGGCGGGAGGAGGAGGTTCTCGCCACCGAGGTCATTTCGACGATCATCCGAGGTCATGGGCGGTTCTTCATTGTTGCCCGGGGCGTCGAGCACGACATGGCCGAGTGCGTTTACCGGCTCATGTTCGAGCCCAGGCGCAAGAAGGTCTACCCGTCGTTCCCGATGAGCCATGTGATGGATCTGCCGGCCGTCCTGGCGGAGATTGACGGATTCCGAGACGCCTTGGCCAGCCACTTCATCACTTTCGACCCTGGCGACCTGGACGAGAAGCGGCTGCCGTCGCTGGCCGCGGCGGCCCATAAACGCGGCGAACGGAAGCTCCTGGTCGAGGTCCACGGCCGGACCATGGAGTTCGGCGTCGAAGAAGTCATGGCGATCGAGACCGACATCGACAGCCAGATCGTGGCTCGCGACTTCAAGCTCATCGATCAGTCGGACATGATTGTCAGCTACGTGCCGGAGTTGCCCAGTGGCAAGCCGGGACTGTCCAGCGGCGTCGAGCGCGAGTTACAGCATGCCTACGAAACCACGAAGGAAGTCTATGTGGTCTGGAAGCCGAAGGCCGAACCATCACCGTTCGTGACCAAGAGCGCGACCGTGGTGGTACGATCGGTCGAGGAACTCCTCAAGCTCTTCGCGGAGAAGAACTACATCAGGGGAGAGACATCCTTTGGGAAGCGTGACGTGCCCAGGCAGCGGGGGCGGCACGGTTGATGGGCGGCGGCGTCCTTCGCCCTGCACGCGAGTTCGAATGCCGCCGGGCGGCGATCCTCCGCCTCGTGCAGCCGAAGACGCTCAATCGCATGGAATGGTCGGGCGAAGAAAGCGAATGGCCGCCTCGCGCCACCTGGAACTTCTTGAAGGGAAACAGGGATTCAGGTGCCCGGCTGACTCAAGCGCTGGTTGGAGCGGGCTTGTAGTTGCGCTTCGGCGGCTTGACGATCTTGCCGTCGCGGATGGCCTTGGTGCTGACCAGGACGCGGACGATTTTGCCGTCGATGACTGCGCGGACCTTCTGGACGTTGGGCTTGAACTGCCGCTTGGTCCGCCCGGTGACCTTGGAACCCACGCCGCCCAGGTACTTGGCCTTGCCGCGTCGGGCATACTGACGGCCGCTCTTGGTCCTCTTGCCGGTAAAGTAGCAAACCCGTGACATCCTGGCACCTCAAAGCTCAGTAAGACGGCCAATCTGTAGCCGAGCACCGTATTGTAGCGGACGGGGCTCGCAATGCAAACCGTGCGATGGGGGGGCGCGCGGATGGCGGGTGGGTGACGACCTGGGGCGTGTCCTGACGCGATCGATTCCCCTCGAGGGGCCTCGACGAGACAAGGGCTGGAGGCGGATGGCGATGAAGCCGGGGTGAACCACGGGCCTGGGGACCGGTCTTGGTCGGGAGGGGCGGCGGCGTAGGCCTTGGTGCACAGGCGGGCATGTTTAGCTGTCATAATTGAAGTGGAACATTCATGGTGGTGGTGATGGGATGGCTTGCGGCTGGCTTGGGAATCGATCATCCGCCCGCACGAACGGTACATCACCACCGTCGGACGGTTCAGATCCTCGCGTACCACGTACTCGCCCGTGGGCCAGAGGTTGGGCGTGGGTGATCACGCCGGGCATCATGGGTCAGGCGAGGCCCGGCCGGGTGGAGGACGGTTTGTCGTGTTTGCCAGCTGGTCGGGGCCAGGGATGGGAACCTGGCCTGCCGGTTTGAGTCTTGAGGGTCGATAGCCTAGAATGTCGCCCATGCCACAAGAGGCCCATTCTGGTCACGGTGCGGCTAACCCTCCCGGCGGCAAGACGCGTTTCCGGCGGCCAGATCCTACCCGCATTCTCATCATCCTGCCCAACTGGGTGGGGGACTTGGTCTTGGCGACACCGGCCTTGCGGTCGATCCGGGCGAGGTTCGCCGGTATTCACCTGACCGGCGTGGTCAAGGGACCGATGGCTGAGGTCTTGGCGGGGGGGGACTGGTTCGACGAGCTGGTTCATTGGCCGGGTGGTCAGACCCGGGACACGCGTCGTCAGAGCTTTCTGGGCATGGCGAGTGAGCTCCGGGACCGTAAGTTCGACTGGGCTCTGCTGATGTCCAATTCGTTTCGGGCAGCCTTGTTCGCTCGGTTGGCCGGGGTCCCTCGCCGGATCGGCTATGACCGGGACGGACGGGGGCTGCTTCTGACCGACAAGCTGCTGCCGCACAAGTTTGACGGCAAGTTCGTGCCGGTTTCCATGATCCGCTACTACAACGCGATCGCCCGGTATCTCGGTTGTCGAGATTGCCCGATGGTGCCGGAGCTGTTCACCACGCCGGAGCAGGAGCAGGTGGCGACCGATGCCCTTGAGGCGGCCGGCGTGCAGCCTGGCCAGCCCGTGGTCGTGCTGAATCCTGGTGCCGCCTATGGCCCGGCCAAGTGCTGGGTGCCCGAGCGGTTTGCCGAAGTGGCCGATCGGCTCGTCGAGCAGATGAGCGCGGCGGTCCTGATCGCTTGTGGTCCGAAGGAGATTGACGTAGCCCGGAAGGTGGCCGGTCACATGCGGCAGCGTCCGACGGTGCTGGACAATCCGGTCATGCGGCTGGGGCCGTTGAAGGCTCTCATTCGCCGATCGAGTCTGCTGATCACTAACGACACCGGGCCACGTCATTTTGCCAATGCCTTCGGCACGCCCGTAGTGACGATGTTCGGCCCGACGGATCGGGAGTGGACGGCGACCGAGGTAGCCAGCGAGAAGGAGCTGCATGTGCCCGTGGACTGCGGCCCGTGCATGAAGCGTCAGTGTTCGCTCGATCACCGCTGCATGACGCGGATCAGCGGCGACATGGTTCTCGCGGCGGCCATCGAGCTGCTCAAGGGGCGTGCGGCCGCCGCTGCGACCTGATGGCGTAGCAGGTCGGCGATCATCAATCATGCGTTCCCATGTACCGCAACTGACGGATGCGATTCGACTTCTGTCTGGCGCGAAGGTCGGCATCGTGGGCGATCTGGTCGCGGACCTCTATGTCAGCGGCCGGAGTGACCGTGTTTCGCGCGAGGCCCCGGTGCTCATCGTTTGCCACGAGGATGAGTGGCTTCGCCCGGGCGGGGCGGCGAATGTGGCGGCGAATGTGGCCGCACTCGGAGGCGTTGCTCATCTGGTCGGGCTGGTCGGCGACGACGATCCCGGACGGCGGCTCTTGGCTTCGCTGGGTGAATCCGGGGCGGTGCGATGCGGTATGGTCGTGGTGACTCGCGGCCGTGATACGATCACCAAGACTCGCTTTCTGGCGGGTGCGAAGCTCACTTCCCGGCAGCAGGTCCTGCGGTTGGACCGCCAGCCGGCTGATCCTCCGGAGGATCGCCTCCGGGCCGATCTGCGCGCCCGTGTCGAGCGTGTCGATGCCGAGGTCGATGCGTGGGTGGCCAGCGACTACGGCTACGGCAGTTTCGACGAACCGCTGCGGGCGCTGCTGCGCCAGATCGCGGGGCGGAAGCCGGTGGTCGCGGACTCGCGGTGGGAGCTGGCCCGGTTCACCGGCATGTCGGTCATCAAGCCCAATGAGGAGGAAGCCGAGGCGGTCGCCCGGCAGCTGGGCCTGCAGGCCGGCGAGGTGGCGATGCTGGCGGCGGCGTTGGCCGGGCGGCTGGAGGCGCGATCGGCATTGGTGACGCTGGGTAACCAGGGGATGGTCCTGGTGACCGACGGGCGGACGGTTCGCATTCCGGCCAGCGGCAGCGATGAGATTGTGGATCTGACCGGGGCGGGTGATTCGGTGGCGGCGACGTTGACGGCCGCCCTGGCCGGTGGTGCGGACATCGAGACCGCCGCTCGTCTGGCGAATCATGCGGGTGGCGTGGTGGTGATGAAAGAAGGCGCGGCGACGGTCTCGCCGGCGGAACTGGCGGCCGCGGTGAAGCGCGCCAGTGCAGCGGGGTGAGCAGGTGAGTCGGGTCATCGTCGATCATCAGGAGCTGAGACGTGCGGCCGATGCTCTCCGCACTGAAGGCAAGCGGATCGTATTCGCCAACGGGGCGTTCGATCTCCTGCACGTCGGGCATGTCCGTTACCTGCGAGGGGCGGCCGCCGAAGGGGACGTACTTGTCGTCGGGGTCAACAGCGACGAGTCGATCAAGAAGTACAAGGATCCCGAGCGCCCGGTGCAGCCACTGGCCGAGCGGATGGAGATCGTGGCTGCGTTCGGCTGTGTCGATATCGTCACCTGGTTCAGCGAGCCGACCTGTGACGCGATACTGGAACTGGTCCGCCCGGCCGTTCATGCCAAGGGGCCCGACTACACCCCGGAGAACCTGCCGGAGTATCCCACGCTGCGGCGACTGGGCATTCGGCTGGCCAATGTGGGTGGCCCCAAGGAGCGTTCATCAACGGAGTTGATCGGCCGGATGAAAGGCCCCGGCGTCGCGAGGTAGAGCTGTATGGGCCGCGATCGGGAACCGCATCAGGCGGAACACGAAGCCGTGGATCGGGTCGTCGGCCGGCTGTCGGGAACCATCAGCTCGTGTGTTCCGGGCCGTCTTGCGTTCTACGAAGGAGAGGATCCCAAGACGCGTTGCCCGCTGGTTCGAGCGGGGGGCCGATAGCGGTCTCAAGGGCAGCGGCCGCGGTTCGCAGGGAAGGTCACATCCGCCCGTTGAATCGGTGCACGGTCTCGATCATCGCCAGGTAGTTGGCCGGTGGCACGTAGTTGGTGATCGAGTTCCCAGAGCCGCAGGCGTAGCCGCCGGTCGGGGCGCAGGCTTCGAGGATCTCGAGCGTGCGGCGGCGGACGTCCTCCGGCGTGCGACGGCTCAGCAGGTCGACGTCCACGCCGCCCAGGACGGCGACCCTCGATCCCCAGCGGCGCTGGAACTCCTCGACCGGGACGATCACATCCTCGAAGCTGTGCTTGGCATCGATCTTCACGCTGTCCAGCAGGTCGGGCATGATCGCCTCGACGTGCCCGCAGCTGTGCAGCAGGAAGAGGCGGCCGGTGCGATGGGCGAGTTCCGCGTACTTCTTGTGCCATGGCAGGATGTGCTCGCGGAGGTGATCAGGGCGGATGAGTGTCGCGGTCTTGAAGCCCATGTCGTCGCCCAGCCAGATGGCGAATACCCGGTCCATCTGGCAGAGAATCGAGAAGGCGTTCAGGATGGTCTGTCCCACCCGGTCGACGACTGCGCGGACGAGATCCGGCTGGTCGTAGAGCATCATCATCAGGCCCTCGAGCCCCAGCAGGTTGCTGCTCCACTCGAGGACCCCGCCGGAGAAGCCGATCAGCCCCATGCCATCCGGCAGGCAGGCCGTAGCCGCCTCCGCGTTCCGGAAGTCAATCGCAGCCGGTTCAGGCCAGGGGTAGCGTTCCAGGTCATCCGTCGAGCGAATGGCACCCTGATGCTCGTTGGCCCACTGACGGCTGCCTCCCCCCGGGGAGGCGGTGTCCGCCGCCCCGAAGGTCTCGACCTCGAAGGGGATCTCCGCCCGGACTCGATAGTAGTCATAGCCGAGGGCCTGCCACAGGGTGAGGCGGTCGCGAATTCCGGCCCGGATTTGAGACCGGTCCGAGCTCGGCGGCAGGGGAATGAGCGGTTCACCTTTGATCGCGGCGAGCACCTCTTCGGCGATGGCCAGCTCGACCAGCGGGACAGCGCCCGCCGGGCGACGCTGCAGAACGGCCTTGAGCCGGTTGACATCGGGCCGGGGTGTCGGAAAGTGCTTCAGGGATGGAGGCATGGGTCGAGGGTCACGTTCGGCGATCAGCATTCGGCGATTATGGGCTGCTGTTTCCTGGTTATCGGCTGTTGGTCCTGCCTTTCGTTCGACCTCGCGGTCTGAGTCACAGGCCCGCGGTGCCGTGGCGGAACCTCGGCCTTATATCCTCTTTCGTCTGTGGCGTCTACGTTATGCCACCCGCCGGGGTAACCGATGAACGAGGTGAGTGTATTGCGCGCATGGCAACCGATCCATCCATTTTCACCATTCTGCGGGAGTCCACGGATCCTGCCGCGGACGATGCGCTTCTGGCGGCATTGCGGCAGGCTGATCCTCCCACCGCCCTGGCAGTGATCGAGACGTTGCTGGTTCGGCAGAGCCGCCGGGGGCTGTTCGGGCTGGTGGAGAGCTTTCATCTCCTGGAGGAGCAGCTGCGTCAGGCGGTGATTCTGGATGTCGATCGGCTCTTCGGGGTGTTGCGTGAAGCGGCCCAATCGCGAGACGAACAACTGCGGCTGAATGTCCTGTCGCTGATCCAGGAAGGGCGGCTCTTCCGGGCCTCCTATCTCCTGGACGGTTGTTTTCGCGATCGCTCCGTCAAGGTCCGCGAGGCCGCCGCAGAGACGCTCCACCATCTGGCCCAGGACCTGCTGAGGTTCTCCGCGGATGGCGTTGACGGCGAGGCCTCCGCCGGTTCGGAGCCGGTGAGTGTGGCCCTGGATCCGGCGGAGATGGAATCCCGGGCGGAGGATCGCAGGCAGCTGGTCGGAGCCATTGAGGCTGGGCTGGCCACATTCGATCTTCATCGCCAGTCTGTGGTCGTCGAGGTTGCGATGTGGTTCGCCGACGATCTCGGGGCGGCCAGCTGGGCGGTGTTCTCGGCTCCCGGGAGCCGGGCGACGCAGGCGGCCGTGACGCTGTTGGCCAACTCACCCAGCCCTCGGTTCGTGCCCTTTGCGATGGCGATGCTGGCGTTGACGAACGCGCGATCTCAGCTCGCCCACCTGCTGAACGTCTGTCCGGATGCGCCGTTCTTGACGGAGTGGACTCGCCAATCCTGGCGGCTGGTTGAGCCGAGACTGGCCAGGGCTCTGATTGTGATACGTGAACTCGCCTGGATCGACCGGCGAGTGATCGACGTGTCCCAGGCCCCGGAGGAATTCCAGCGGCTGTTTCCGCGATGGCTTCTAGCCACCGGGCTCTCGCCGGAACGTAAGACGGATGCGCTGAAGGAGTTCTACCGCCGATCGGATCGTGTCGGACGACATGCCGTGGTGTGGGCCCTGGTGCACTGGCTGGATCCGAGGGCCGACAGCTTCCTTCGCAGTCTGGCCTTGCAGGGTGATCCGGAGCTGAGTCGTGTCGCGCGCATGGAGCTGGCTCGCCGGCGGCCGGCGGACTATCCCCTGTCCTCCATGCTGCCGGCGGAAACGGAAAGCGGCGCCGGGAAGAAGCCAAGGGAGACACGGCCGCCTCCCATGACCCTGGATCGTTACTGGGAGACTTTCGACTGCCTGAGCGATCAGGAGCGGGGCATCCAGGGGCGGGAGTTGCTGGAGCGGGTACCGGACGCGCGGCGCAACCTGGCTCTCCGATTGGGCGCCCCGTCGCCCACTCACCGGGTTCGGGCTCTGCGCATCATGACGGTGCTAGGCCTGGTGGCTGAGTTCGAGGAGCATGTCTATCCGCTCTGCCACGATTCCGAGGCCGAGGTCCGCAGTGCTGCGGTCGGCGCTCTGGGCACGCTGCCGAGCCCAACCAGTCGGCGGCTGTTGAACGTCGCCCTCCGCGATCAGGATGGTCGTGTGCAGGCCAACGCGATCGAGGCGGTGGAGCGGCTCGGCGTTGACGGTGCGACCGGCAGCGGTTTGCTGCCTTTGCTCAAGTCGCCGGACAACCGCGTGCGGGCCAATGCAGTCCGTGCCCTGCTGAAGCTCGGGGTTCGAGACGCCGCTGAGACCTTGCTTTGCATGATGGTGGAAAAGGACCGAGCTCAGCGGGTCAGCGCCTTGTGGTTGATTGAGAACATGGGGCTGTTCAATCTGGCCAAGCGTGTCGCTCACATGGCGGCCTCCGACGTCGATCCGCAGGTGCGCCTCCGGGCCCGCGGGCTGATTGAGCAGCTGGTGTCGTCCGCGTCCGGCCCGACGGCCTCACCGCTTACGGGGGCCCGTGCAGGCAAGGAGGTGGTGGGGCGATGATACCCTCCCTGGCTCAGTTCACCACCCTGAACAAGAAGGAAGCGTTCCAGCAGTTCAGCCGTCAGTTCCAGGAGACGGATCCGCAGGTCTGGGTGAAGACTGTCACCGTGCTGGCTCTGCTGGCGGTCGCGGTCATCCTGGTGCACATCCTGATGCGTCTGCAGCGCCGCCGCAACAGCGAGCAGCGTAAATCCCGGCCGGTGACGCTTTTCCTGGGATCACTTGTTCGCATGAAGATACCGGTGTGGGATATCGTGCAGCTGTGGCGGCTGGCGCGGAAACTGAGAATCGCCCATCCGGTTGCGATCCTGATTTCCGCGGCGATGTTCGACGACGCGGTGAGCCGATACTGCCTGGACGCCCACGGTCGCGTTCGCCGGCGCCGATCCCACAACCGGTTGACGGCGATGCGCGAAGTGCTGTTCAGCTCTCGTCTTTGCTGATATCATCGCGATATGCGCTGTTTCCTGGCGATCGAGTTGCCTGCGGCGGTCCATGAGCGTCTGCGGTCGCTGCAGGACCGGCTGCGTGCGGCGGCTCCAGGTGTGCGCTGGACCCGCCCGGACCAGATCCACCTGACCGTCAAGTTCCTGGGCGAGGTTCCCGACAATCAAGTGCCGAGCGTGTGTCGTACCGCCGAGCTCGTAGCCGCCGCCTGTTCGCCCTTCGGCATCCAGGTCGGCGGGGCCGGCTGCTTCCCTCCCCACGGGCCCGTCCGGATCATATGGGCGGGGCTGGTCGATCCGCCTGCGGGGTTGCTCGATTGTCAGCAGGCCTGCGAGAGAGCTTTCGCATCTCTGGGTTATCCGCCTGAAGACCGCCGCTTTCATCCTCATCTCACCCTGGGCAGGGTGAAGGCCTCACCCGCCGCGGGCGATCTTCGGGCCGCGGTGGCTGGGGAATCGCGTTTCTCGGGCGGTTCATTCGCCGCAACGGAACTGGTCGTGTTTCAGTCGATCTTGTCGGCTTCGGGGCCGGCTTACACGGTCATGAGCCGTGGTGCGTTTCGTGCCACCTGAGGCCCGGGCTGGCTTTCGTTACCGGTCTTCGTCCCCTACACTGTTCTTCGTCGGGTTCTGAGGAGTTCAACATGACTGCCTCTGCCGAGGTCGTGGCCGGCGTCCGTTCCACCCAGCGCGGGGGGATTGTGATCTGGGGGCTGGCCGGCCTGGTCGTTCTTTCGTTGACGTGGCGGTCCAACGAGCTGCTGTTTCATAGTGTGGCCGGCCTGCTGGCCATTACCGCGGCGGCCAGCGTGTTCCTTATCGCCTGGAATTCGCGCGAGCTTGGGGATAACGGCTTCCTTCTGTTCCTTGGAACGGCCTATCTGGGGATAGCGAGCCTCGATGTGCTGAACACGCTCAGCCATCCGGGCCTGGGCGTCTTCGCCGGGTATCCGGACGACATGTACCGCCAGCTTCGCGTGGCTTCATCCGGCCTGAACGGGTGCGCGTTGCTGATCGCTCCCTGCTTTCTGCGTTCTCGCCTCCGGCCATGGACCTTGCTGCTCGCGATCGGGGCCGTCGTCGCGGTCATACTAGTCCTGATCTTCGGTCTTCGGGTCTTTCCGTATTGCGGTCCCGCGAACTCGGGCGGTGTTTCCTTCCGGCAAGTGAGTGTCCTCGTGATTCTGGCGATGCTGGGCGGTGCCATGCTGCACGTGCGGCGATCCAGGAAGCGGCTGGACGGGAGATTTCGCCGGTCGTTTGCGGCCGCCGTACTCGTCGCCTTGGGGGCGGAGGTCTGCTTCGCGATCATCGACAGCGTCACGACGGAAACGGGAAGAACCTGGGCCCCGGCCGGCTTTTTCGGGCACGTCCTGAGGATCGGCTCGTATTGCCTGGTCTGCGGGGCGGTGATCGAGAGTGGCCTGCGCAAGCCCTTCGGGATCCTCTTTCGCCGGCTGAAGGAGAGCGAAGAGCGGCTCCGCTACATCATCAAGTACGATCCGAGCGCCATCGCAGTCTACGACAAGGATCTGCGGTATCTCTATGTCAGCGATCGGTATCTCCGTGACTACCGGATCGAGCGAGAGACCATCATCGGCCTGCATTGCCACGATGTCTTTCCGGAGCTCTCGCGGCGATGGGGCGATGCTCACCAGCGATGCCTTTCCGGCCACATCGAGTGTTCGGAGGAGGATGAACTGGTGCACTCGGATGGCTCGGTGGACTATGTGCGCTGGGAGTTTCGGCCCTGGCAGGATGCCCAGGGGCAGATTGGGGGGATGATCGCCTACACCGAGGTGATCACCGAGCGGAGGCTGGCCGAACAGAAGCTGCGGGAGTCGGAGAAGCGGTATCGGGGCCTGTTCAGCAGCATGCGCGAGGGCTTCGCGCTCCACGAGATCATATGCGACACGGGCGGAGTGCCGGTCGACTATCGCTTCCTGGAGGTGAACGAGGCCTTTGAGTCGATCACCGGCCTGAAGGTCGCCGAGACTATCGGCAAGACCGTGCTGGAAGTCCTGCCGCACACCGACCCCTACTGGATCGACACCTACGGGCGAGTGGCCCTGACCGGTCAGCCCGTGAGTTTCGAGCACGCCGCGAGCGACCTGGGCAAGTACTTTCAGGTGACCGCCTTCAGCCCGAAGCCAGGCCAATTTGCCACCATCTTCCTGGATATTACCGACCGAAAGAGGGCCGAGGAGGAGCTGAACCGGTACCAGCTTCACCTGAAGGAACTGGTGGAGCGGCGCACGCGGGAACTGGAGGAGTCGCGCAAGCACCTGCGCCGCCACGAAAGGCTGGCGTCCATCGGCACACTCGTCGCGGGTATCGCCCACGAAATCAACAACCCGATCGGGGGTGTGTTGCTTGCGGCTCAGAACGTTCAGCGGCTGGCGGCCAGACCTGAGCACGCCGCCGCGGTCGACGCTTGCGTGCGGGACATTGTCCAGAGCGCGGAACGCTGCCGGGAGATCATCCGGAACCTGATGAATTTCGCCGGTCAGCGACCGACCCGCAAGACGCCGGGTGATGTCAACGCCTGCGTGCATCGGTCCGCCCAATTGACAGAACAGTACATCAGGGATCTGGGAGGGACCCTCAAACTCGAGCTGGCGGAGCATTTGCCCCATGTGCCCCTCAATCCCCTTGCCGTAGAGCAGGCGCTTGTGAACCTGATGCGCAACGCCGCCGAGTCCGGAAACAAGGGTCTTCTGGTGACGGTGAGGACCGAACTGACCGATCGGAGCGTTCGGGTGACCGTCTCGGACAACGGCCGGGGCATCTCTGACGAGCAGTTGAAGCATGTGTTCGATCCCTTCTTCACCACACGGCTGGCCCGGGGCGGGACCGGTCTGGGATTGAGCATCGTGCACGGGATTATTACCGAGCAAGGCGGTATAATTGATGTTCACAGCCGGTTAGGCTCGGGGACGACGTTGACGATCGACTTGCCGCTGGCGATTCGGGATCCGGGAGAGGAGGGTCATGGCCAAGGTCCTTGTTGTTGACGACGAGGCGATCTACCGCCGCCAAGTGGAACTCGGACTTGTTCCCGACGGTCATCAGATCGCTACTGCCGCGAGCGGCCGAGAGGCAATCGACGTCGGTGCGCGGTTTCGCCCCGACGTGGTCCTGACCGACTGGATGCTTCGAGATGACATTCACGGCTTGCACGTGGCCCACGTGCTCCGAGCCGTCTTTCCGGAGATGCAGGTCATTCTCATGACCGGGTTTCCATCCGACCATCTGCGGTCCGAGGCCGCGGGTGTGCCGACGTGCAAGTTCCTGGAGAAGCCTTTCAAGCTCGAGCGGATCCAGGCGGCCATCTCAGCGGCGACTGCCGCTGCGGCGTCGGCGGAGCCTCGGCGGTCCCTTTTGGCTGTCCTGGAAGTGGCCGTGGACGGCCGGATCCTCTTCGCGAACTCGGGTGCCCAGGTCCTTCTGGCGGAGACACGGGCCGGCGTCGCAGCCGGTCACATTGCCGAGCTGTTTGGCGCCCAGATCCCCAATCTTGACGCCGCGATCGATCGCTGGGTCGTGGCTCACCCGATCGGAACGGACCCCGCCCGATGGTATCTCCGGTCCCAGGAGCCGGTTGACGGTCGAAGCCGACTGGTGCTGCTTCGTCACCAGCGGGAATCCAGAACGGGGAACCTCGCGCTGATCGAGATGCTCCTGGGCTTTCGGGATTACGAGCACGCTCGCTGGCCGTTCGACGGCCGGGTGCTGATTGTGGATTCCGATGCCATCAACCGCCGCTGGTTCATTTCGCTGCTCGAGAGCGTCGGGGCGGGCTGCTACGCGGTGGAGTCGCTCGAGCACGCCCTCGACCTGCTCAGGGACGACGCCGATCTGGAGTTCGTCGTTCTCGATCTCGACGGCTCCCAGGCTGATCCCGCCTGGATGGTCACGAGTATCCGGGAAGTCGCAAGCCGGGTGACGATCGTGGCCAGCAGTCTGAGGAATCGGATGGAGGAATGCGCGTCGCTGGGGATTCCGCACTTCATCGAGAAACCATGGCGAATCGACGATCTGATCAACCGGTTGAGCGGACGGATCGGCAATTGCGCCGAGTGCGGGCTGCCTCTTCCGTTGCGCTGGCCTCGAGAGGGCGACGTGGCCGGGTCGTGGGAGTGTGCCGCTTGCGGGACTGTCTACTCGGCGGTGTTTGACCACGGGGCCGCGTCCAGCATGTTGCTCAACGCCCGGGCCATGCCGGCCTGACTTCAGAAGAAGGGAATCAGGGCCAGCAACCATGCGGGAACTGGCGTGGCCAGGACCGCGTTGAGCCAATCTGAGCCGGGCGGAACCTCGAACACCAACTCGGCGGTCATGTCGGCCTCGATCATGGCCCGGACGCGGGCGACGGATGCCGCGTCGGTGACAACTGCCACGTTCTCCGTATCCCAGGCAATGCTCCGCCAATTGAGGTTGTACGAGCCGATCATAGCCAGGGTATCGTCCACGACCAGGGCCTTGGAGTGCAGCGTGCGCGGCTGGCCCCAGAGGAAGACGCGGATTCCGCTGTCGATCAGCGGGCCCAGATAGGTGGTGAAGAGGGTATAGGAGTCCTTGATGTCGGTGGACTCCTGCGTGTTGGTCAGCAGGGTAATCCGGACGCCCCTCCTTGCCGCGGCAATCAACTCGTTCAGCATCCAGCCCGTGGGATTGAAGTAGGGCGTTTCGATGGCGATGGACTGCCTCGCCGACCGGAGGGCGATCAGGATGGCGTTGTTGATGTCGAAGTCATCCTGGAAGGGGCGCTGGTCGATGGATCGGACGGCCAGGCTGCCGGCGGGTTCGATGGTCGGATAGAGGCTGAGATCCCAGCCGGCATTGCCGCCGAGGTATGCCCAATCGCGCAGGAACTCGGCTTGCATGGTGGCCACCACCGGGCCGGTGAGCAGGGCGTTGGTGTCGCGCCATTGCCCCTCACCGAGGTAGAGCCAGCCGTAGTTCATTCCGCCGATGATGGCCGCCTTGCCGTCCACCAGGATAAGCTTCTTGTGTGTGCGGTGAAGGGCCTGCATGAGCGGACCGGTCCACATGGGCACGTAGCCGAGGATTTCGATATTGGCCTCGGAAAGCGCCTGGGTGACGGTCGGGGGGGTGATGATGCCTTCCACCACCGGATCGACGATCATCCGGATACGGACGCCTTGGCGGGCCTTGGCGGCCAGCAGTTGAGCCACTTCCAGGGCGATATCCCGCGGTTTCTCCATATCGTCGTCGAAGTTGAGCGTCTCGATGTGAATGTGTTGTTCGGCCGAGTTGATGAGTTGCTCGAAAGCGGCCAGCGACTCCGGGCCATCGGTCAGCAATCTCATGTCGCTGCCGGGGTCGAGGTGCGTGTCGGTGTACCAGTCGAGCAGGGTGTCGACACTCTCGCCGTTGACCTGAATGCTCGAATCGACGGTATCGTCCCCGCTGGGGGCGGGGATCATGGGTGGAAGACAGCCTGCCCACGCGGGTAGCAGTACGGCAGCCATCACGCCGGTCAGCCTTGGGCCCGCACCGGCGGGGAAGAACGCGGGTTGGGTCGCATCGGGCTTCATCTTTCTCTCCTTGCCTGTCGGGTGGTGCTGTTCCTGTACATGGGGATCTGGGTGAAGCGCCCTTCGCGGATCAGGCCCTCCGGTTGCGGTACAACGCGGGGTCGATGACCTGGAGCATGGCCTGAGTGTCCAGGTCACCGCCGAGGAACTCATTGACTGCCTGGACCTGTGGCCCCGGGCTGCGCAGCATCTCATTGTAGTTGACCTGGAGCATTCGGAAGCACGGATGCTCGCGGATGTACTTGTCGACCTTGTCAATCTGGGCCTCGAACATGGCCACGATCTTATCCTCGGGGAGGTCATCGCTGCCCTTGCCATGGCGTTCGAGCATGACGTTCTGGCTCTTGACGACTTCTCGCAGGTCGCGGCGCATGAAGACCACGCGGTACGCGCGGTCCGGGGGCAGATCCAGCAGCAGGAGATGGACCATCTTGACCACTTTGCCCTGCGACTGGGCGAGCCATGAGGGATCCTTCTTGGTCTGCTTGACGGCCTCGAACTCATAGTAGCCCTTGGGGTTGTCTTCGTCCGCTTGGCGGATGTTGTCGATGAGGGCCGGGATGCCGCCGTTGTCGAGCATCTGCATCATCATCGAGGTGCCCGAACGGGGCAGCCCGGAGACAACGGTCAAGTAATCGCGCCGTGGGCTTGCCATCCGGGTATCATAAGCGGGACTTCAACAGGCGGCAACGCCGCGGGTGGGAATGCCGTCGGGCGCTTGCCGCAAAGGCTCGGCCGACTTCAGTCATCGGGATAGGAAACACCGAGCGGCGGACCCGCATACCGGTCGGTACTGATGATCTTGCTCAGCGGCAGCCGCTCGTCCTCGCGGATCGGTCGCAGGAGGTCGGGCGAGGCCGGATAGCCGAGCGGCGTCATGGCGACGATCTTCACCCCGGCCGGGATGCCGAGCAGCTGCTTGACCGTAGCCTCGTTGAACGCACCGATCCAGCAGGTGCCCAGGCCCTCGGTGGTCGCAGCCAAGATCAGGTGATCCATGGCGATGGCCAGGTCGATATCGACGCTGTTGCTGTAGCCGCCCATTTTGGGGTAGGCTTTTTCCGGCATGCCGCAGGCGACCACGATGATCGGCGCCTCCGCCAGCCAGAGCTTGTCATTGGCCGCCTTGGCCACTCCCTTGCGCAGTTCCGCGTTCTGGACCCAGACGAAATGCCAAGGCTGATAGTTGCATGCCGACGGGGCCGATCGCATTGCCTCTGCCAGTCGGTAGATCGTTCCGGCGGATATCGGTTTGGAGGAATAGGCTCTTACGCTTCGGCGGGTCCTGATGGCGTCGATGACGTTCATGGCTGATCTCCGTTCCTAAGTTACCGGCCCCTGTCTTCCGCGGCAAGGCCCATCCTCCCGCTGGACATCCGGGACGGCGGAGAGTGGCCCGGACGTCCGTGGCCGGGGGCAGAGCCGTCCCCGGCGGACCCTCTGGTGGCCAGGGGGACGACGAGCCGGATCATGGCCGTCGCCTCGCTCGGCCTGCTCCGGACCGCTGCGACGGCCGGTGCCGATGCGTTCGACGGCCGGCGGCGATGGGGGGGACACGGTGCCATGAGGCCAGGCCGCGGATTGACGGGCCAGGGGTGCCCCGTCTATTCTGCCGCGGAGCCTGACTGCCGGCAGCACCGCGTGCGGGCGAGTGGCGGAATGGCAGACGCTGGGGACTTAAAATCCCCTGTCCGAAAGGACGTGCGGGTTCGATTCCCGCCTCGCCCAATACCACCTTTCACCATCAAGAGCCACTCCAGGGTTCCTGTGAACATCTTCGGCGGCATATTGGACCTGGTCGTTATTCAACCCTGCGGCTCAGCCTCGGGGCGCGCGGTCCGAGCCCGGGCGGAGGCGAGCAGCGTCGTCGGTGCGGATTCGAGGTGCCGGGTCACCGGCCCGGACCCGTTTCAGGGGGGCAGATCGCAGAGGATGTGCTTGCCACGTCGGGACATCGGCGCATGGGGCTCTGAGCCGCCCGACTTTGCCTGATCTTCTCGGCCAGTTCGGCCCGTTTGACGGGTTTGGTGCTGTAGTCATCACACCCGACCGCGATGCACTTCTCCCGGTCGCCCTCCATGGCGTGGGCGGTCAGAGCGATGATGACCCCGCCGTATCCCTGGCGACGCAGGAGCGCCGTCGCCTGGTATCCATCCAGGATCGGCATCTGCATGTCCATCAGGATGACGTCGTAGGGCTCGTTCATGGTCAGCGCCTCCATGGCCTTCTGTGCGGCGATCTTGCCATTCTCTGCGACCATGACCTGGGCCCCGTCCTTGCGGAGCAGGTGCGGGATAAGGCGCTGGTTGTCCGGACCGTCCTCCGCCAGAAGGATGCGATACCCCTTCAGGGGCTGATCGCCCGGCTGTTCGGCTTTCGCGGCGACGATGGCCAGTACGGGCTTCGATGGGCTCACATCCGGGCCGGTATCCTGGGCAACCCGGCATCGTACCTGGAGCCGAAACCGGCTTCCCCGGCCCTGGCGGCTGTCGATGAGCTCGACGTCGCCGCCGAGCATCTCGGCCAGGCGCTTGCTGATCGCCAGGCCCAGTCCGGTGCCGCCGAACCGGCGACTCATGGAGGAATCCGCTTGCATGAAGGGCTGGAAGAGCCGCTTGGCCTGGTCCGGAGTGATTCCCAGTCCCGTGTCGGTGACGTCGAAGCTCATCGTCGCTTCCCGGCCTTTGATGACGCACCTGACCGCCAGACGCACTTCCCCCATCTCGGTGAACTTCACTGCGTTTCCGATCAGATTGATCAGGATCTGACGCAGGCGCGTGGGGTCGCTCTCGATCATGTCCGGGACATCGCTTTCGTACCCGACGTGCAGCGGGAGCTTCTTGGCTTCGGATCGCACGCGCATCAGCGCAATGACTTCGTCAACGAGCTTGCGAGGCGAGAACGATACCGACTCGATGCACAGCTTTCGGGCTTCGATTCGGGACAGGTCGAGGATGTCGTTGATGATCGCCAGCAGATGCTCACCGTTCCGGCGGATCGTGCGGACGGCCTCGATCTGCTCGGGTGACGTGTGCCGGGCGCGCACGTCCTCCAGCAGGAGGTCGGAGAAGCCCAGGATCGCGGTCATGGGCGTCCGGATCTCGTGACTCATGTTGGCCAGGAACTCGCTCTTGGCGAGGTTCGCGGCTTCGGCCACGTCTCTGGCCTGCTTCATGGCCTCTGCGACGCGTTTTCGGTCGGTCACATCGATGAACAACGCCGCCATTCGGCCGCGCGATGTGCGGAATGCATGAATCTCCAGCCAGCGGGCACTCTGGCCGTGCTCAAACAGGAAATCCGTGGTCCACAGCGATCCGAACCGGGCCGCATCTCGGAAACGATCTACCGCCCCGATGGTGACCAGGTCGGGAAAGACCCGCTCGATGGGCTGCCCGATCATCGCCTGATGATCGATGCCGGTGTGCTGCAGGGCGCCTTCATTGGCGTCGCTCAGGATCAGCTGCTGGTCGCCGTCCAGCTCGTACAGGCAGATGCCCATGGGTGAGAACTGAATCACGCTTCGGAACTTGGCCTCGGATTCGCGCAGGGCCTGCTGTACGAGTTCGCGTTCATGCGCTTCGAGGCGCAGCTGCTCGTTACTGACGGTCAGCTCGGCCGTGCGCTCGCGCACTTGGCGGTCGAGCTCGTCGCGCGATCGTCCCAACTGGCGGAGGTACAGGAAGTCCTGCCTCGCCTGAGCCTCCAAGTAATAGGCCGTGAACATGCCGATGACGTTTTCGGTGATGAAGAAGAAGTCATTGTTGATGAAGGTGATGGTCTCGATCTGGAGGTGCCAGGCCGCCACCTGGTAGGCGGCCAGGAACGACGTCGCCGTGACCGTGGCCCAGATGAAACGCAATCGCACCAGGGAATACGCGTACATCAGGACGCACATCACCCCGGCGTAGTAGGTGGTGTCTGCTGGCGGCGGCGCAATCAGAATCATCACCACGATACCGAGCCCGCCGAGACCTACGGGGATGGCGATAAGGAGTTGCCCACATCGCGTGAACCACGACGTGTAGGTGCTGACGAGACTGCCGACGATCACCGGACAGATCACCGCGTACCGGATGAACCACATGTAGTGCTTGACAGAGGCAGCCACGTACGCATCGAGGATGCCAAAAACGGCATAGAGGCAGAAGCCCAGGGCCAGGGAAAGACGGATGCGGCCCATGAACGTCCGATAATAAAACCTCCGGAACTCGGCCTCCAGGCTCGGGGGGAAGGTCAACCGCAGTTTGCTCAAGCTGCTAAGCACTACCAGACTGCTCCGCACCCCGCGATTTCGCGAGGCGGAAGGGGCCCCACAACCAGGCACGTTCGACGCGGTGGTCGCGACGAAGCGCCACTCCTGCTCTCCCCCACCGGGGCTGGCAGGATCCCCGGCCCATGGTACAAGGCAGGCTGGCGCCCGGGCGGGTGGTGTCACATGGCGCCGGCCCGATGGACAACCTCAGGCGCCAGGCGGCGGGCCGTTCTTCACAGAGGCGGCCGCAGGTGCCTGGCGCAGTTCCCCTTCATCCCATCGACCAGATTGAGCGGGTGCTGAACTCCCGAACGCACAATCCGCTTCGACTTATCGGCCGCTGCCGTAGATCTCTTTCCCCCCTTCGGACGGTTTCAGAGGGGAGGCGGACCGCACGGAGGCTCGGTTGCCTCTGGCTGCGTGGCGCTCGTCCGTCTCGCCCCTGACGGCCGAATGTCCCACAAGCTGGGCTGGCTTCCGGCCGATATACGGGGTACCGATCACCCCTTTGAAGGGCCGGACAGGCGCGTTCGGCGGGGGTCGATGCCAGCGGAGAGTGGGTCTGTCGGGTCGCCTTTGCTGGCCCGGCGGAGGCCAGTCGAGGGTTCCGCACGTCGAGTCAGAAGCCGGGATTCAGGTCCATCCGGGGCGGCGTGGGTGTTCCTTTCGGCAGTGGTAGTGGCCGTGACGCGGGCATTTCGTTCGGATGTTGTTCATCGGGCGCGAGGTTCAGCACATCGTGGGCAGGTTCCTCTGGGTCAACCCGCTGCGGCTCGTCGGTATCCTCTGGGTCGCCTGGGCATGGTCGTTTCCGGCACTCGCGACCGACGGCGTCGAACCGATCGGCGTGAGCATGCAGGCCCGGGCCCGAGGCGGGGCGGATGTCGCAGTCGGCGATTCCGCTCTGTCCCAGATCGACAATCCCGCCAGCCTGTGCCTTTCACCGCGTGATTTGTGCAAGCTCGATTTCGCCGGCAAGCTGGGTATCCTCGACGTCCGATGGCGAGGGCCGCTGGATTCCGACGACTCGGAAGTCAAGCTCATTCCGCTGGTCAACGCGGGCATTGCCGTTCCGCTCAATGACCGGCTCACCTTCGGTGTCGCCCTGAACTCCAAGGCCGGCCTTGGCACCCGCTTCTCGTTCCGGCATCTGTTCATTCCCTTCTGGAACCGGCGTGAAGCTTCGGACACGAAGATGGTCAGCATGCCGATCAGCCTGGGGTACAAGTTGACCGACAAGCTGTCCTTCGGGCTTGGCGGACGATTCGAAGCCGCCACGTCGGAATTCAGCACCGTCCTGGGACCGGCCGACATCGAGTTCGGTCGCGGTTACGCCTACGGCGGCGGTTTCAACGCCGGCCTGCACTACAAGGCGGCGGACACGCTATCGTTCGGACTCGCCTATCGTTCGCCGACCTGGTTTGGCGATCTGTCGGGCGGGAAAGGTAAAGCCTCGCTCCTGGGTTGCCTTCCCGTGTCGCTCGGCGAAGTGGCCCTCGAGGATCTGAAGGGGGCCCAGCGAATCGCCGCCGGCGCCGCCTGGGACGCAACCCCGTGGTTGAAGATCATCGGCGAGGTCCGGTGGCTCAACTACGACCAGAGCACGTTTCACCGCACCCGCATCCGAATCCACTCGCCGATTGACTTGAGCTATCCCTTTCCGCTGGGGTATTGCGATCAGTGGGCGTTCATTCTGGGCAGCGAATTCAAGCTCAGCGAGCATTGGCGGCTCGGTGCGGGCTATCATTTCGCCACTCCCAACACCGATCGTTACAACCTCACCCCCATGGGCTCGATCACGTCCACCCATCATGGAACGATCGGGCTGCGCTATGAGACCCGGAAATGGTGGGTCGGCGGCGGCTACGTCATCGCCTTCCCGAAATCCATCGACGGGCCGGGGAGCAGCCACATCCTGCTGGGCACCGACTATGGAGACGGACACCTTGCCCAGACACAGCATCTCATCTCGATGGGCTTCGGTTTCAGTTGGTGACCTCGGGAAGGGCCCGGGGAAGGCCATGCGGTCGGTGGATATGTGCGGCCGCCCACGGACCCGGCTCGCCCAGGCTCGGGGCCGCTTCGCTCGAACGGGCTTCCGGTCTGCGGCGGATGCCTTTCAGGCGCGAACGAGCTCCAGGAATGCGACACATCCGGTTGGATCTCTGAACACGCTCTGGGCCCCGATCTCGGATCGAGGGATCTGTTGGGCGAGAGCGGCGAGCTGTGCATCGGTCCGGTAGATCAGCCACCAGTCCATGATCGCTTCCATGTATCCGGCATCGGGCTCCTCGGGGGTCACGTTGGCTATCAGCAGCCTGCCGCCCGGTTTCAGCATCGCGAACACGTAGCTGGTCAGTTGCTTGGCCGCGCCCTGCCAGATGTAGTCGTAGAGCCCCGCGCTGTAGATGAGGTCGAACCGCCCGAGATCGTCGAAGCTCATGTCGAACACCGACCGGCAGACGGTAACAACGCCGCATGCTCCAAACTGGTCGTCCACGATCCTGAGGCTCTTGGGATCGTGATCCAGGGCGACGAACCGGCCGAGCCGGCGCTGGACGATTGCCTTGCAGTCCATTGCCTCTCTCAAATGCCCGCAGGCCAGGGCGAGCACCTCCGCGTCCGGCCTTTCCGCGGCCATGTCGTCGATCGCCCGGGTCAGGGTGTCCCGCCGGTTGCGCACGGCCTGCGAGAGCGGTCGGCTCAGCAGATAGTCCAGGATGGCCTGGCCGCGTTTCGACGTTCCGTTGACTTCGTAGTGGCCGTAGATGTAGTCGATCATCACCGCGTCGCCGGCGTATCCGCGAGGCTTCTCGGCCGCGCGGCGGGTGAACGGGTCCTCGAGCAGGAGTGGCCGGAGGGGGTGGTTCATGGAGACCCGCACGGTGAAGGCTTTCCACTCGTCGGCCGGCATCGAGGCCCGGGTGCGCCGGAGTCCTTCCAGCAGCTCGTCGGCACAGGCGGTGAACGCCGTTCCGTTTTCGCGCATCCGGCGATAGACCTGATCCAGAAACATGTGACTCACCCCCGATTCCCCGATGCTCGCCCGGTCGCAGCCGGGCGGGCGGCCTTTTCGGACAGCGGCACGGCTCAGACGAACTCGATTCGCCTGGGGAGCTTGTATCGCGACAAGTTCTCCTGGAACCAGCGGCTGAACGCCTCCCGCGAACCGTTCGCGCCGTCGCGGAGAACAAACTTCGCATCCACCTCGTGCCCGCCGAGAGTCGATTCCTTGCCGAACACGGTTGCATTCTGAACGTTGCCATGCAGGAGCGCTAATCGCTCCACCTCGCGTGGATAAACGTTCTTGCCGCCGACGTTCAGCATTCTCTTGGCAAGTCCCGTTAGGTAGACGTATCCGTCCTCATCCATGTAACCCAGGTCGCCGGTGTACAGCCACCCGTCGCGGATCGCGCGGCTCGTGGCTTCGGGGTGTCGGAAGTACCCTTGCATGACGTTCACCCCACGGGCGCACACTTCGCCGGATCGGCCAGGCGGCATCCGGTTGCCCTTCCTGTCCCGAATGCAGACTTCACAATCGCCGAAGGCTCGCCCGACGGAGTGGATCCGGACCCGGTCCTCCGGGATGTGCCACGTGCAGACCGGCGACGCTTCGGTCAGGCCGTAGCCCTCATGAATCTCCAGCCCGGTCTTGTCACGGAAAGTCCGGAAGACGGGCTCCATGAGCTTGTATCCGCCGGACACGGCGCCCACCACCGTTCCCAGCCAGTTCCGTACCATGGGGACGCGAGAGATCAGATAGAACACCATGGGGACTGAGTAGAGGTTCGTAACTCCGTATTCCGCCATGTCGGTCACGGAGGAACGCAGCCGCGAGAGCTCCTTGATTTCCTGCAGCACCACCGTGCCCTGGCCGAGCAGCGGAACCAGGAGCCCGGCCTGGAAGCCGTATAGGTGGTGCAGCGGGGCCAGCATGCAGGAGACGGTTCGCGGATTCACATGGTCACCGCGAACGATCGCGTGGGCCACGGAAAGGAGTCCTTCCCGGGTCAGAAGCGCGCCCTTGTACCACCCGTCCTCCGCGGCGGTGTACACCATCATGCAGATGCGCGAGAGGTCCTCGCCTCGCCACGGCTCGCTCGCCGGCCGGCGGAACTCGAGATCCCGGCGATAGTCGAACTCGAGCGTTTTGGGATCATAGCGTATCAGCACGCTGGGCTCGCTGTCGGTCAGAAGATCGGCCAGCTCCAGCGGCCGGATGTCCGGGTCGACCGGAACCAGGATCATGCCCGCCTTCTGGACCGCAAAGCAGGCGATCACCGTCTTGATGTGGTTGTACGCGAAGACAAAGGCGAACGGTGAATCCGAGATCCGCTTCGCCCGCAGATGAGCGGCCAGGTCATCAACGGTGGATTGCACTTCCCGCGGAGTATACACCCGGTTCGCGAAATGAATGCGCTGGAAGTCCAGTTTCTCTATCAGCTCGGGCATCCCAGCACCTGTTGACAGAAGAAAAAACTACTGTATGACAACCAGTTCTATCAACCACAGCCTGATCAGGCCCGCGAGGTCGCTGGCCACCAGACCCGGGCATACCTACCCGTCGGCCGGATCGCCATCAGCTTTCGGTCAAACCACCCCCCGTTGACCGTGTGTCGGTTGTGGCCGGACATGCGGAAGACCTGACCCGTGAGAAGCCGATCGCCGGCCAACCCGTCCGTGAGGTGCTGGCGATCCCGACTGTGCTACTCCGCAAAACCCCATGCGGCTACGGGCAGAGTATCCCACATTTTCGAACGGCGTCAAGGAAAAACCGGCACTGTTCCCTGGAGTCAGGACGAGTTGTTAAGATGGGTAATGTTCCGTTCGGGTGCTTTTTAGATTGGAGAATGTCGCTGTTGCTCGTTGCCCATCTTCTGGTTCCAGAAAGCGGCCATTCCCTGCATAAGGTGAATCCGGCTCGGAAACCGGCACGAAGCGGGTCGAGCCGACGCGAGCCACCGGTGCCGCCGCCCGTCGGCAAGACTTGCGCGACCGATAAGACGTCAGGTCTTCTCGCTCGAAATCAGAAACGCGCGCTCCGTCAAGGGCGACGAGGCGGAAGCGGCCGTGGACCAGCTGAACGCAGGCTCTCCCGTGTGCCGACGAGTCGGAGCACACCGTCGCCCGCATCCGGGCGCAGAAATTGCGCTCTCCTGGAGTGGAGCCATGCTGGCTTCCAGGTTCCGCTTGCTGGCATACCTGCATGGATAAGTGTCCAGAGTGTCTACAGAGGGGCCAGAATCCTGGCGACCTCCGCTTCCACCATCGCCATGAACTCGTTGAATGTCCGCACCCTCATGACTTCGATGGGCAGTTCGATGCCCAGGGCGTTCTCGATCGCCACCGAAATGGCCACATACCGCATGGAATCGATGTCGACCTGAGCGCGCAGATCCGAGTCGGGGTCGAGTCGAGCCAGATCGTAGCCGGTCTCGGTCTCAAGGACCCGGATCACCGTGGCCCGGATGTCATGGTTGCTCATAGGGCCTCCCAGCGACGATTTCCCTCGGATGGACCGACGCGAGGCCCACATGTGCCCCGATCGGATTCCGCGTGTTTTTCGGACACCCCGGTGACCGCGACTGAAGCCGGCAGGAACTTCTTGCCGGAGTATCACCGGTTCCGAACTGGATGATCTGCGTTGCTGCCCGTTGGATGGAGTTGCACACGGGGCCACCCGGCCCATGCAAAAGCGAAACGCTCGGTCACTCATCCCTGAGTGCTGAACGGTACGCACTGCGCTACTCCGCAAGACCCATGCGGTTGCGGGCAGAGTATCCGACATTCGTGCTTGTCGTCAAGAGCTCACCAGCAGAAATCCGCCCACTCCCTCGATTTGGTAGTTTGGGTAAGTAGAAGACTCTGTGCAAGTTCGCCAGGTACGAGAGGGTTTGGGGCCATGGACACGGGGAATCTTCTCATGCCCCGTTCAGCGTTGGCCGGCATGGCCTGGGGCACCCTGGTCGGTGAACCGGGGCGGTTGAGGCGGCATGAAGAGTCGTGGAGATAAGTGTGCTGGGTTTTGAAGTCATTTGGGGGTTGCCAGGAGTCGACGAGTGCCGGCGGCGCGGCGAAAAGCCGGACTCCATTGCTGACGGCCTGAATGGAATCTCATCACCCGCTTCGCCGGGCGGTGGAGATGCTCGAGCTCGTCCACCCGGTCAGGCTGACGTGCCATGACAGGCCCTCCACATCGGGTTACAATGAGCCGAGCGAGGCGGATGCGCGGGGACCGCTGCCCACGCGGGTGGGCGGCGGGGGCGCCGGCCCCGGGAGCACAGGTTTTCCTGTCGAGAGATGGCCCGAATTCAGCGCCGGCCCGGCCCTTCCGAACGTATGGGGCTCCAGGTGCGGGAAGAAGTCGCGGCGGGCACCGTCGTGGTGGTCGCAGGCGGGGGGAGTGTGGTCATTACTGGTGGCTTGGCGAAGTCGCGGGCCGCCGAGGATCCGAAGGAAACCGCTGATGTCCACCGGTGCAAACGAACGCGAGGGCAGTCTGCCCGACGGGACCGTGGATTCGGTCGCCTCCATTTCGCAAGCGGGTGATCGACTCGAGATGCCGGTGGCGGCGGAACAGGCCGCTACTCATCTGCCCCCGAACGACCACCGGCCGGAAGAGATTCCGTCCCTGCCCGACCATGCGACGCCGGATGAGAAGGAACTGCACTGGTATCGCTACGTCTATCAGGGTGACCGCGTCCGCCAGCTGAGCCTGCGTGCCGTTCTGATGGGTGGCATCCTGGGCATGTTCATGTGCATCTCGAACCTCTATACCACACTGAAGCTGGGATGGAGCTTCGGCGTCGCGATCACCTGCTGTGTCCTCTCCTACGTCATTTGGAATGCGCTCCGCACCCTGTCTGGCAAACGCCTCAGTCAGATGACCATCCTGGAGAACAACTGCATGCAGTCGACGGCTTCGGCCGCGGGCATGTCCACCGGTGGCACGCTGGCGACCGCGGTGGGATCGCTGCTGCTGATCTACGGCCACCATCTGTCCTGGCCGACGCTGGTGGCCTTCACGTTCCTCAGCGCTTCTCTGGGCGTGTTCCTCGCGATTCCCCTCAAGAGGCAGATGATCAACATCGAGCGGCTCCCGTTCCCGAGCGGAATGGCCGCGGCCGAGACCCTGCGGAGCCTTCACAGCCACGGGGCCGAGGCGATCAGGAAGGCCTACTCTCTGGTCACAGCGCTGGGGTGTGGGGCGGCGCTGGGCTTCTTTCGTGCCGCGGAGGGGGCCATTCCACTGCTCGACCGCATCTATCAGACGCCGATCCTGGGCACGCCGTGGCGTCTGCACATACGCGAGCTCATCCCCTTTGCCGGCCGCTCGAACGGTCCCTCACTGGTAGGATTCGGCTTCGAGCCCGGCACACTCATGATCGCGGCCGGCATGTTCATCGGCCTTCGTGTCTCCCTGTCGATGCTGGCCGGCTCGATCCTGCTCTATTGTGTGGCCGTTCCGTGGCTGTTCGCCCAGGATCAGGCCATGGCCGGTGTCGCCGATTTCGTTCCCTCGTTCACTGTCAGGAACGGGGTGATCAATCCGACCCGCTGGGCGTTGTGGGGTGGGACGTCCATCATGGTGTTCTCGAGTCTGGCCTCGGTGGCCCTGCAGTGGCGCACGATGGCCCGGGCCTTCAACGTGTTCCAGCGGGCGGAGGCGGGCAGCGGCGCCGCTGAGTTGGCCCGCGTCGAGGTCCCCGGCTCCTGGGTGATCGCGGGCGTGGTCCCCATTGGCATTGCCGCCGTGCTGCTGAACTACCTTGCGTTCAACATGTCGATCCTGCTCGGGGTGATCGCGGTAGCCATGTCGTTCGTGCTCTCGCTTGTCGCCTGCCGGGCAACGGGCGAGACCGATACGACGCCGACCGGGGCCATGGGCAAGGTCACGCAGCTGATGTACGCCCTGTTGGCCAAGGGTGACACCACGGTCAATCTGATGTCGGCCGGGACAACCGCGGGTGCCGCGGGCAGCGCCGCGGACCTGCTGACCGATCTCAAGTCGGGGTACCTGCTGGGCGCCAATCCGCGCAAGCAGTTTCTGGCTCAATGGGCTGGGGTCTTTTTCGGCGTGGCGGCAATCGTTCCCGCCTGGTATCTCATGGTTCCGGATCAGCAGACCCTGGAGGCCTTCCAGCCGCCGGCCACCAACATGTGGCGGGCAATGGCCGACGCCCTGACCAAGGGACTGCACACGGTTCCCCTGACGGCCCAGTACGCCATCCTGATCGGAGCCGTGGTGGGCATTGCCCTGCCGGTTCTGTCGGCCCTGTGGCCCAAGGCGGCTGCCTATCTGCCCTCCGCGATGGGCCTGGGCCTTGCGTGGGTGGTTCCCTTCCAGAACAGTCTCTCGTTCGCGATCGGTGCGGTGATCGCCTGGGTGTGGACCCTTGTTCACCGCCGCACGGCCGGTACCTACATCATGCCTGTGGCGGCCGGCTTGATTGCCGGGGAGTCGATTGTTCTGGCTCTGATTGCGATCATGGCGACGGTCGTGAAGATGTTCCTGCAATGAGTGCCCGGGTCTGATCCTGCGGTCCGGCCTCGTCCGCGGGGCGAACGGATCTGGGCGGGCCCGGACCTGCTCTATTGGGGTGCCGCGTTCGCCGCATTCGGAGCCGGCGGGTTCTCCGCCCGCGTCTGATGGCAGAGTTCGATCAGGGCTTTCACTTCCTGCTGCAGCACATCCAGGGCGCACTGTGCCTTGGCGTCTCTTTCGATGTCACCGGCCGCCTTGGACAGGGCGGTGAAGCCGTAGTTGCCGGCCGCTCCCTTGAGTTTGTGAGCCTCCATGGTCAGGATGCTCAGGTCGTGGGCGGCAAGGGCCTGTTCGAACGCCTCGATGCGTTTGGGCAGCCGGCCAAGGAACGCCTGGATCAGGGGAGCGAATGCCGGGTCGCAGGACCGCTGGCTGGACAGGACCTGCTTCCCGGATCCGGCGGCTGTGGGGGGCGTCGTCGATCGGGCAGGCTCGCTGGCGCCCGGGGGCGCCGGCTCCGGAGCCTTTGGCCTGGGTGCGGCCGGCGGGGCGGGAGCGGTCGCGGGTGCCGACAGGTTGCGCTGGATGGTCTGGAAGAACTCGTGGCGGTTGATCGGCTTGATCGCGTAGTCATCGCATCCGGCGGCCAGGCACTTGTCGCGGTCCGAGGAGAGGGCGTGGGCGGTCAGGGCGATGATCTTACCGCTGTAGCCCTTCTCTCGGAGTTGCCGGGTGGCCTCGTAGCCGTCCATGACCGGCATCTGCATGTCCATCAGGATGATGTCGTAGGGCTGAGGCGGGTCCGATGCCCGGCGATTCAGGATTCCACCCAGGGCCTGGTCGACAGCCAGTTGGCCGTTCTCGACCAGGACCACCTCGGCGCCTGCCCGTCGCAGCATGGCGCTGATGAAATCGCTGTTGTCCTCGCTGTCCTCGGCCAGCAGGATGCGGCAGCGCAGTGAACCTGTCGTGGCCGGTGCACGGTTTTTCTGTCCAAAGTCTTCCATGTTGAAAGTCTCACAGTTGTCCCTGGTGGAAACACCCTCGAGTGATCCAGTGGGGATCGTGACGCGGATGTGAGTCCCGCGATCAGGCGCGGAATCGACGATTTCAATGGAGCCACTGAGCAACTGGGTGATCTGCCGGCTGATGACCAGTCCGAGCCCCGTGCCGCCGAACTGCCGCGTGGTTGAGGCGTCGGCCTGGGTGAAAGGTCTGAACAACTGCTCACGCTGTTCCGGGCTGATGCCTACGCCGGTATCCAGGACGTCAAACTGGATTCGCGGGTAATCGGCGGGTTCCGCCGCCAGGAACTGGGCCTGCAGCTTCACGGAGCCTTGCTGCGTGAACTTGATGGCGTTGTTGACCAGGTTGGCCAGGACTTGGCGCAGGCGGGTCGGGTCGGTGGTGATGGTGGCCGGCATCGGGCTCAGGGCCTTGACCTCGAAACGCAGGTTCTTCCGAGCCGCGTTGACGGATTCCAGCGACTCGATCTCGGCCAGGATCTGCAGCGGGGAGTAGCGAATCTGCTCGATGGCGAGCTTACCGGCCTCGATCTTGGAGAAGTCCAGAATGTCGTTGATGATGGCCAGCAGGTGTCGCCCGTTCCGCTGGATGGTGGTGAGGGCCTTGAGTCGCTCCGGGCTCTCGTCGGCCGACTGGCTTTCTTCGAGCAGGGAATCCGTGTAGCCGAGGATGGCGGTCATGGGGGTGCGGATTTCGTGACTCATGTTGGCCAGGAACTGGCTCTTCGCTTGGGTGGCGGCGTTGGCCGCCTCGGTGGCCGACCGAAGCTGTTGGAGGACGGCCATGAGCTGGGTCTTGGCCTCCTTCTCCCGCTCAATCGTGTCGGCCAGCATGTTGTTGCTCTCGCGGAGCCGGTCTTCGATCTGCTTTCGCACATCGATATCGATCGCGGAGCCCAGGTACCCAATGAACTCTCCGGAATCCGAGTATCGAGGAATGCCGCGGTCGAGCACCCAGCGGTAACGGCCGTCGGCCCGCCGGAGGCGGTACTCGATCTCAAACGACTGCCGGTCCACGAATGAGGTCGTGTAGTGCCGAAGGGTCCGCTCGAGGTCCTCGGGATGGATGCCCTCGCTCCACCCGCTGCCGCGGTCCTGGTCGAGGGTTCGGCCGGTGAAGGCCAGCCAGGCCTTGTTGAACCATGTGCATTTCATGTCCTGGCTGGCCATCCAGAGCATGGCCGGCCCACTGTCACTCAGCAGCCGGAAATGCTCCTCGCTTTGGCGGATGGCCTCCTCAGCGCGCCTGCGTTCGGTGATGTCTCGAATGATGCCCACCGCGAACCACTTGTCCTGCAGGCGCATGCCGGACAGGGACAACTCGATCGGGAGTTCCTGGCCGTCGGCCCTTCTGGCGGTGAGCTCGATGACCTTTCCGACTCCCTCTCCGGTTGGGGCGGTCCCGAAGCGGGACAGGCGTTCGAGGTGGTCCTGGTGATAACGTTGGGGCAGGATGAGATCGTGCAGGCCTGCGCCCAGAGCCAGATTCGCCGAGAAGCCGAACATGGTCTCGGCGGCTCGGTTCCAGACCACGATCCGACCCTCGGGATCAATCATGACAATCGCGTCCTGGGCGGAATCGCTGATGCTGCGGAACAGCTCCTCGCTGGTGCGCAGGGCTTCCTGGGCCTGCTTGCGCTCGGTGATGTCCAGATGTGTGCCGGTCATACGCAGCGGCTTGCCGGTGTCGTCGCGTTTTACCACCTTGCCTCGTCCGAGGATCCACTTCCACTCGCCGTTCCTGCAGCGCATGCGGAACTCGGCCGAGACCTGGGGAGTCTCACCTCGAACGTGGGTCTGGATGTTCCCTTCGAGCATCGGCCAGTCGTCAGGGTGAACCAGCCGCTGGAAGGTGCTCAGCCGGGGCTCGATCTCTTCCACCTCGTAGCCGAGGATCTCGCACCACCGCGGGCTGAATTGGATGGTGTCCGTGGTCATGTTCCAGTCCCAGAAGCCATCGTTGCTGCCCTCGAGCACGAGCTGGAGCTGCTCGCGGCTCTGGTGGACCTGGAGCTCGGCTCGTTTCTGTTCGGTGATGTCGCGCACGGTCGCGTGCACGGATCGCTGTCCACCGAGGATGATGGGGACCAGGGAGACTTCGCACTCGACCAGCGAACCATCCTTGCGGCGATGTTGCCAGTAGAACCGCTGGGGATGTCCCGATCGCGCGACCTCGATTCGCTCCCGGGACGCCTCGGCCGAACGGCGTCCGTCCGGCTGGAAGGGGGGCGAGAAGTCCGCGGGAGTCCGGCCGATGATGTTCTCGCGGTCGCAGCCGAACAGAAGGCACGATTGGCTGTTGCAGTCAAGGAATCGGTCGGTCATGAGGATCTGGCCGTCGGTGGCGTTCTCGAACGCCGCCCGATGCTTGTTCTCGGCGGTCTCCAGCGACTCGAGCATCGAGTTGACGCTTGCGGTCAGCTGGCCCAGCTCGTCTCCGCCGTCGACCTGGAGACGTTCCGACGGCTTGCCGTTGGCCCGGATTCCCTCAACTCCCCGGGCGAGGCGCTGAATCCGCCGGATGACCAGCCGGTCCAGAAGAACGAGGATGGTCACGATGCTGGCGATGCTCACGACCACCACGGAGGCGAGCAGGTACCGGAGGCTGGCGGTCACGTGCCGCTCAACGAGACGAGGGGTCGTGTTCTCGATGAGCACTGCCGGCCGTCCGTAGAGGTCTCTCCTGAGTGACCAGCCCGTCGCCGTCTCCGAGCCGGCCATGTCGATGACCTGAGGTTCGCCGCCCAGGAGCGCCGCCAGGACGGCCTCCGGTACCGGGTCCTGGTGCAGGCGGTGCAGCCGGATTGTGGAGTTGGTGTGTCGATGCAGGCTCTCGAGCACGTCGGCGTTGATCCGCCGGCCGACAATCAGTGTGCCGCGGATGGGGCCCGCTCCATTGCTGTCCACGATCGGCCAGGATGAGACAATGCAGGGTGAACCGGCGACCAGGAGAACCCCGGCAATGGGCGCCCCCGCCTTCTCGTGGTGGGTCAGCACCGGCAGATGTTCGTCCAGCAGGGGGGCCTGCACGTTGAGCATGAGGTTGGCCGATTCGCCGTCAGCCGCCTGGGTGAAGTCGCCGATGACCCGGCCGTCGCGGTGCAGAAAGAGCATCCAGTCCGTGTGGATGGTGGTCAAACTCGTCACCGTGATGTTGGATTGCACGAACGCCGGATTCCCATCCTCGATATACCTGCAGGTATCATCCCACTGAGCCCAGTCGCCGCCGATGATCTGCAGTCGACTGATCAGGTCGTCGATGGTGGCGTTGGTGTGGTGGACGGCATGCTCGGTTGCCCGGAACTCGGTTTCGGCGAATCCCTGGGTGAGGATGCGGGTGGCGGCCAGATACAGGCAGCTGCTCAGAACAACCAGGAGCAGACTGACCGGAACGAGGACCCGGGCTCGCAGCCTCATCGTCCTGCTCCTGCGAGGCAGGCCTGGGGGGCGGCCGCTCCCGACTTGTTGGGCCTGTAGAAGATCGAGCGGCAGTGCTGGTGGGGCGCGAATCGTGGCCCCAGATCCGTGAGCGACTCGGAAGACCCCACAAACAGGTAGCCGGAAGGAGTGAGGGTGTCGGCCAGCCGCAGGAAGAGGCTTCGGCGGGCCTCGGGGCTGAAGTAGATGGCGACGTTCCGGCAGAACACGATGTCGAATGGGCCCAGGCCGACGAACGGTTCGAGAAGGTTGATCCGACGAAACGCGACCAGACCCCGTACCTCGTCCTTGACTTTCCAGCCGCTCGGCTCGCGATTGAAGTACTTGGCCAGCATCTGCGAGGTCATGCCTCGGTTGATCTCCATGTCGCTGTACCGGCCGAGACTGGCCTGCCGGATGGCGGTGTCGGAGATGTCCGTCGCGGTGATCTGGATGTCCCAGCGGGCAGCATCGGGCAACAGCTCGTAGAGCACCATGACCATGCTGTACGGCTCCTGGCCGGTGCTGCAGGCTGCCGACCAGATCCGCAGGCGGCGAGGGCAGGCCGTGCCGGCCTTCTCATCGATCAGATCCGGAATGACCTTGTGCCGCATCGCCTCGAACGGCGTGGTGTCACGAAAGAACAGCGTCTCGTTCGTCGTGATCGCGTCGATGATCTTGGTCTGCAGAGTCTTGTCGTTGGCGTATCGGACCTTGTAGTAGAGCTCGCTGAAGGTGGAACACCCGGTCTCCTCCGCGATTCTCGTCAGCCGGCTCTTGATCAGGTAGCCCTTGGTTTCATCGAGGACAATGCCGCACAGGTCATCGACGAGCCGAGAGATGACTTTGATGTCCTCGCTGCTCACTTCCATGCGGGCACTCCTCTTCCAGCGAGGCGAGTGATTTCGGTGGCCATGCGCTCGAGTGGAACCACCGCATCCGCCAGACCTTCCTCCGTGGGCTGCTTGGGCATCCCGTAGACCACGCACGTGGCTTCGTCCTGGGTGATAATGGTCGCTCCGCGGCGTTTCAGCAGCCGGCAGCCCAGGGCTCCGTCGCTGCCCATGCCGGTCATGATGACGCCAACAGCGTTTGGCCCGCAGACATGGGCCACGGAGCGGAACAAGTAGTCGACCGCCGGACGGCAGTGGTTCTCCGGCGGATCCTCGGTAACCCGAACAACCAATCGCTCTCCCTCCCGGTCAAGCTTCATCTGCCGTCCGCCGGGGGCGATCAGAATCCGACCCGGAACGACGGCATCGTCGCCGGCGGCTTCGCTGACTGCCAACTGGCAACGGCTGTTCAGATCGTGGGCAAGCGAGGCCGTGAACTTCGGGGGCATATGCTGCACGATCAGCATTGGGGCGGCCAGATCGCCGGGGAGCTGGGGCAGCATTCGGCTCAGAGCCTGCGGCCCGCCAGTGGAAATGCCCAATGCCACTACCTCCGGCTTGCCGGAGGCAGGTTGGGCAATAATGCTCATTCGCCGAACCACTTCAGAAGCGGAGGACGCCTTTCTCGTCGCCACCGGCTGAGGCCCGGATGAGTCTCCGACCGCCTCGCGAAGCGAACGGGATCGGGCAAACGCCTCGATCTTGTGGCCAAGCTCTCTTCGCAGCTCCTCGATGTTGCTGTCGGTGTCCGTCCCGCTGGGTTTGAGTACGAAATCGAAGGCGCCCAGCTTCAATGCGGCCACGGTGGCATCAGCCCCGCTGGTGGTGAATGCGCTGAGCATGATCGCCCCGACCGGGCTGTTCTTCGCCTTGAGCTGCCGGAGCACCTCCAGGCCGTCCATCTCCGGCATCTCCAGATCGAGAGTCAGCAGGTCCGGATGAAGCTGCTCCATTTTCTGGAGGGCGATCTTGCCATTGGCCGCCGCCGACAGAACCTCTACCCCCGGCAGGCTCGCCAGGATCTCGCTCACGATCCGGCGATACACCACCGTGTCGTCGACCACCAGAACTCGGAGTCTCCTCTCGTTCACGGCTTCCTTCCTGCTGCGGCCAATGCCACGGGCGCGGTGTTGCCTTGCCGGAGCCATCCGCTCCAACGAGCCGCCCGGGCCAGAGCCGAGGCGACCGCTTCGGTCAGCGGCGGCAGCGGCTCCTGCTTGGAGAAGAAATCGATGGCCCCCCGGTCGGCGCATTCGATCACCTGCTCAATGGACGCATCACCCGTCAACATGATGACCTGCACCAGCGGGCTTAGTCTCTTGAGCGCCGAGAGCAGGGCGACGCCGTCCGTGCCCGGCATGTGGATATCCGCGACGACCACAAAGTAGAGGTTGCGCTCCATCATCTGCAGCGCCTTCGCCGCAGAGTCCGACGCGTCGCTGGCGATGCCGGCCGCCCCCAGCTTACTCTGCAGGAGGCGGCTGATCATCGGGCTGTCATCCACCACAAGTACCTTGGCTTGAGCCACGTAAGGTCCTCCGCTGAGGCCGAGCCCCGGCGATACGTTCTCGGGCCTGCACCGCTTGCGCTCGAAGTCCGAACCGTCCCACAAGTGCCCGCCGCTTGCTGCCCCTTGCTCACGACTCCTGTCAGGCCATCGGCCTCCCTTCGCACAAGTCTCAATCGCCGTCGGGATGCCTCGGCCATCAATCCTCATGCCGCTCTCGTCTCCCCGGAGACGGTTCCCCCGGGGAGATCGAGACGCGTAGCTCGGGCTCAGACCTTGAACTGCCCGACGAGGGACTGCAGCTCCTCGGCCAGCTTGGATAGTTCCTGACCGGCGGCCTGGGTCTGTGCCGCCCCCTGGGCAGTCTGCTTGGCGGCGGTATCGACTCCGACCATGTTCCGGGTGATTTCCTGGCTCGCCGTCGCCGATTGGGCCACGCCCTGCGAGACCGTGCTCGAGCCTGCGGCCGTATGGGCCACGTTCTGGGCGATTTCCTTGGTGGTGATGGACTGCTCCTCCACCGCCGAGGCGATCGTGCGCGAGACCTCGTTGACCTTGCCGATGACCTTGGTAATTTCGGCAATGGACGTCACCGCCTCCCCGGTCGAGCTCTGAATGGCCCCGATCCGCTTGCGGATGTCCTCGGTGGCCTCGGCAGTCTGCTTGGCCAGCTCCTTGACCTCGGTGGCGACCACGGCAAAACCCTTGCCCGCGTCGCCGGCCCGGGCCGCCTCGATCGTCGCGTTCAGGGCCAGGAGGTTGGTCTGCTCAGCGATGTCCTGAATGACCTCGACGACCTTCCCGATGGCATCCGCGGCCGATCCCAACTGGCTGATCTTCTGGTTGCTCGTGTTGGCCAGCTGGGTGGCGTTCTCGGCCACGCTGGCCGCCTGCTCGGCATTGCGGGCCACCTCGCCGATGCTCGCGGTCATCTCCTCGATGGCCGCAGCCACGGTCTTGACATTGGTCGACATCTCGTCGCCGGCCGCCGCGATGGTGTTCATGTTCGCGGACATCTCCTCCGCCGCGGCCGCCACGGTGGCCGACTGAGCGGTTGTCTCCTCGGCCCCGCCGGCCAGCTGAGTTGCGGTGGACGACAGTTCGGTCGAGGCCCCGGCCAAGGTGTGCGCATTCTCCGAGATCTTCTTGATGATGCCCTGGAGCTTGTCCAGGAAGACGTTGAACCAGTTTGCCACGTCGCCGATCTCGTCCTTGGTCTTGACTTCCAGACGCCTGGTCAGGTCGCCTTCCCCCTGGGCGATGTCCTGGAGAGCGAGGGCCAGTCGCCGCATCGGGTTGGCAATGCGGCGAGCGGTGGCCAGGCTGACGAAGACGCCTATCACGATCACGGCCAGCGCCGACAGCGAGATCTTCTTAATGGTCGCCGTGGCGTTCTTGTCGCCTTCGGCGGCAAGGTTGTTGGCGATCGCCATGGCTTCCTCGATTGGCTCAGTGACGGCCACGGAGTAGGTGAATGCTCCGATCTTCAGCGGCTCGTAGGCGACGCACTTCTCAATGCCTTCGAACATATACTGGTTTTGCCCTTGCTCGCCCTTGCTCATGTGCGTCTTGACCAGGTCGGCAAGCGGCCCGTACTTGGCGTCGCCGATGTTGACGTTGTCGATGAGCGAGTACTTCGGATGGCTGACGAGGAGGCCCTTGTCGTTCATGACGTAGGCATATCCGGTCTTGCCGTAGGTCGTCTGGGCAATGACGTCGCGGGTGATGCTCCAATCCATGCTGAGCGCTGCCACGCCGAGCAGCTTGTCTCCCTGGTAGACGGGCGAGACCGCCCTGAGTTCCACCTCCTGGGTGTTTGCCGCAACCTCCACCGGCGCGAGGTAGACTTCGCCCGCCTTGAGCTTGGTGGCTTCCTGGAACCACGCGGCATCCGACTTGTTGCCCAGGTCCTTCTGCTCCTCGCCCTTCTGAATCCTGATAAGCTCGTCGCCCTTGGCGCTCATGCAGCGAATCTGGCTGTAGATCGGCTTCCGCTCGTTCTTGAAGGTGAGCGAAGAGAGGTTGCTCAGTGTTTTGAGCTCTTGGGCGAGGAGTTTGCCGGCCGACTCCGCCGCGGTGGCGCTGAACTCGTCCCAATTGCCGCTGACGCAGACAATCCAGTCCCAGGGCTGATAGTACTTGTAGAGCACGAACTTGTCACGGTTCTCGAATGTGTAGGATAGCCGCTGGGTCTTGTCGGCGGAACGTCTCTCGAGGATCTCCTTGAATGACGCCAGGTTCAGGTCCTTGATTGTATCCTTGCCGATCAGCTCGGTCTTGGGGTGGCTGATCAGAATGCCCTTGGAGTCCATCACGAACGGGTAGCCGGTCTTGCCGACCTTGATCTTGGCAATGTCCTGGAGGGTGGTCGCGGTCTCCTGCTCCTTCACCCCCACGTAGAGCAGGCCTACCACTTGCTCTTTCTCGTTTTTCAGAGGCTTGTAGACGGCAGAGTTCCAGGCGTCTACCACGAAGGCCCGGCCTGAATACTGCTTGCCGGCCAGGACCGACGCCAGGACCGGGTTGGGCGTTCCGTCCGGTTGGGTCACCGGAATGTACGTTCCGATCGCTCGCTGGCCCAAGGTGTTGGTTACCGTCGTGGCCACGCGGAGCATGTCGCCGGTCTCGTTCATTCGCTGGAAGATCGTGCACGAACCGCTGACTTGAGTCACCACTTCGTCCACCACCGGGGATGGAGTCTTCGGGTCGGAGTTGCTTTCAAGCGTCTTGTCACCGATGGTCAGACGCGGCAGCGAGACGGTTGTCTCCGTCTTGTTGAACTGATTGACCGCCTTCCATTCCGCTTTCTGTTCGGAAAATCCGATGCGTCCGTGACGTGCCAGCACGTGCTCGGCGACGACGATGTTGTGCTCCAGAATCTCCTGCAGGAACGCCCGCTGGACGGCACAGGTGTTCTCGATTCCCTCCAGGATCCGGCCGGCTTCCTTCATGCCGATTTCGTTCCAGAGCTCGTTCGTTCCCGCCTTGCAGGTGATGTAGCCGACGAAGTTCGGCGATTCGGCCAGCCGCCGAGCGTCGTTCTCGACACGCTTGACCAGGTTGTCAAGGTCTCTCACCTGGGCGCGCACGCCGGTAGCCAGGACCTCGCTGGTCTGCGACTGTATCGCGGTCCTGGCTGTCGATACCGCCGTGCGGCTCGATTGAACGAATGCCCACAGCGCGATGCCCGCGACCACGGCCACCGACAGGAGCATCAGTCCCACACTTGTTCCGGTCAGTTTGTTCTGGAGTTTCATATTTGTCCCTGCTTTCTCTACGATTGTGTCTTGCTGGCCTTTGCCTGGTAGCGTGGCCCGCGGTTCCAACATGTCTCCGGCACGGCGGGTTCACCCCGCCCCATGGTCAGACCATGCCTTGATCGCTACGCCTGACGATCACTGGTCGGCGCGGATAAGGCTGTCTCCACATCCAGAACGATCAGCAACTCCGTCTGCAGCTTGTAGACTCCTTTGAAGAAGCGCCCCTCCACACCGCCCACGTTGGCTGGCGGGGGCTCCATCTCGCCTACCGAGATGCGGACGACGTCCGCGATTCGATCGACCAGTAGGCCGATCTGCTCGCCTTTGTGGCGCACGATCACGGTGCGGCTGGTTGCCGAGACCTCCGTGACGGGAAGTCCCAGAATGACCCGTGGGTCAACTACCGTGACCACCTCGCCGCGCAGATTCACCACGCCGCGCACAAACGGCGGCGCGTGCGGCACTACGGTGACTTCGAGTTGACGATTGATCTCCTCCATCTGTCCGATGTCCACACCCAGCAGGATGTCGCCCACATAGAACGTGGCGTACTCCATCTCCTGGGCCAGATTCCGAGGCGGCGTCAGTGTCGCGGTACTCATCGTGACCTCCTGGTCTGGGACGGGGTCGCCCCCTGGGACGCACCCCGGGTCGGATTCGTTGCCTTCCACAGTCTGCGGATGGCCGCGATCAACTGGTCGCGGTCCAGCTTGACCTGGTATTCATCCACGCCCACTTCCTTGCCCCGGCGCATGTCCTCCTGGCCGCCCAGCGAGGTGACCGCGATGACCGGCAGGTGGCTGTAGAGCGGGCTCTGCTTGATGTGGCGGGTCAGGTCGTACCCGTCCATGTTGGGCATCTCGATGTCGGTGACGACCGCGCTGAAAGGCTCGTCGGCCGCCTGGAGCTTGTCCCAGGCCACCTGACCGTCCTCGCAGGCGACGACCTCGAAACCCTCGTCGGTCAGGAATCCGTGGAGCTGGTTGCGGAAGAAGGCGGAGTCTTCGGCCAGCAGCAGCCGGGGCTTGGCCTTCAGGCCCTGGTCGGATGCGGTCTGGCCCGTGAACCAGTCGGGATGCGCCGTGCGGGCCAGCTCGAACAGATCCACCAGCCGTGTGGCTTTGCCGTCGATGACCATGGAGCCCATCACGCCCGGCTGGTGGAACGTGATCGTGTCCACCTCGGCGTCGACCTCGCGGATGTCGACCAGATTCGGCGCGATCAGACCGATCTCCTGTTTCGCGGCCCGGAAGACCACCACGTAGACCGTGTCCTGCTGCGGTCGAGGCTTGGCCTTGATGTGCTGATCCAGGCTGAGCAGCGGCAGCGAGGTGCCGCGGTACTGCAGGATGTCCTGGCCGCCGACACTGTCGATCTGCGATGTGCGAATGCGCTCGATCCGGGCAATGAGGCCCATCGGAACGCCGAATTGCTCGCTCGGATCGTTGGTGAACAGCAGCAGGGTATGCGTCTCGCCCGAGCCGCTCGCCCCTTGTCCGGTCGCCTCGGCTTCATCTTCGGTTTCAGGTACGGCCAATTGACAGTGAGACGCGATGCCGGCAATGTCCAGAATCAGGGCTACCCGCCCGTCGCCCAGGATCGTCGCTCCCGCCAGGCATGGGGTGCCTTTGAGGTGCGAGCCGAGCGGCTTCACCACAATCTCCTCCGAATCGTGGAGCCCGTCCACGATCATGCCGTAACGCAGGTGCCCGGTCTCCACCACGATGATGTTCAGGGCGCCGGCCGCGGTGTCCGTGCGCCGGTCGGCACCGGATCGATGCTCCTCGATCTCCGGCGGCGCGGCCTGCCCGCTTCTGCGGTCCGCGAGGTTCTCGCGCAGGTTGTCCTCCATCGTGGCCGGGAGCGGGTCCAGTCGTTTCGACTGAATCCCCAGGGCTTTGCTGAGTCGGACGAGCGGCAACAGGTTGCCTCGAAGCCGGAGCACTTCCGCACCGCTGACGCGTTCGATCTTCGAGGCCGCTTCCGTCGCCTTGATCCGCACCAGCTCGCTGATGTTGACCTGCGGGATGGCGTAGCGCTCCTCCCCGCATCGCACGATCAACGACGGGATGATCGCCAGGGTGAGCGGCAATTTGATGCTGATCGTGGTGCCGGCCCCGACCTGGGTCTCGACATCGACTGTTCCCCCGGCCTTCTGGATGTTGGTCTTGACGACGTCCATGCCCACCCCGCGCCCGCTGACGTCGGTGACCTTTTCGGCCATGGAGAAACCGGGGTGGAAAATGAGCCGGATCGCATCCCGTTCGCTCATCTCCCGGGCGGCACTGGCCGTGATCAGGCCCTTTTCGATCGCCTTGGCCTTGAGTCTCTCGGCGTCAATTCCCGCCCCGTCGTCGGTGATGGTGATATTGACCTTCCCCGCCTGGTGAAAGGCCCGCAGCACCACCGTGCCCGAGGCCTTCTTGCCCTTGGCGGTACGGACCTCCGGCCGCTCGACCCCGTGATCGACCGAATTGCGGATCAGGTGGGTGAGTGGATCGCCGATGGCCTCGATGATCGACTTGTCCAGCTCCACATCCTTGCCTTCCACGACCAGCTCGCACTGCTTGCCGAGCTTGCTGCTCAGGTCTCGTACCACCCGCGGAAACTTGCTGAACACCGAGCCGATCGGCTGCATGCGGGTCTGCATGATCGCTTCCTGCAGCTCGCTGGTGACCTGATTGAGCCGGCCGCCCACCGATTCCAGGCCGCTCTGGTCATTGGTGGCGATCATTTGCAGGAGCTGGTTGCGCCCCAGAACCAGTTCGCCGGCCAGGTTCATCAAATGGTCGAGCAGCCCGACGGATACGCGAATGCTGGTCTCCGTCCCGCCGGTGCTGGTCGCCGCGGTACCCGGTCCTGTGGTCGAACCACTCACGCCGGCCGCGGGGGCCGCAGCCACCGGCTCCTTGGGCACCGGTGGCGGGGCTTCCTGGTGGATTCGTGGAGCCGCTACGGCAGCGGTCGGCTCGACCAAGGCGGACGCCTGGGGCACTGGGGTCGCGGTGGTGTCGGCTGCGGCGGTACGCGTCGCGGCCGGACCGGCGGTGGCGGGGGGGTGGGGGGCGGTCGCCGGGGCCGGCGCAGCCTGGTCCATGTTGGCCGGCTGAACCTGCGTCACGGGCACCTTGCAGGCCGTGGCCACGATTTCCGGATCCTCCAGGACCGTTCCGATCAGGGCCACGAACCGCATCGCCCCGGGCAGTTCCGAGTCGAGCCCACCGCCGTCGACCAGGTCCAGGCGCGAGTCGAGCAGCTCGGCGAAACTGAGCAGTCCTTTGACCCAGGCCAGAGGGGTCATGCCCTTGGCCTCCACCTCCGAGATCAGGTCGATGCTGACCAGGTACAGCCGGTGGCCGATGGTCCGCTGGGTTGCCAGCACGTGTTCGGTCACCCGCAGAACGATGCCGCCGGGGCCCGGGATCTCCGTGGTCTGTTTCATGCTCGTCTGGACCGCGGGCGTCGTCCCGCCTTCGATGATCCGCTTGAGGGCCGTCACGTGGGCGGAGACGTCAGTGCCGTTCGACTGCTCCGCCACGTTGATCATGCCGCGGAGCACGTCCGCCGCCTTCAGCAGCACGTCGATGGTCTCCGACGTCGGGACCAGTTCCTTGCCCCGCATCAGGTTCAGCACGTTCTCCATGCTGTGCGACAGCTCGCCGATGGCCGTAAAGCCCAGGAAGCCCGAGGCCCCCTTGATGGAGTGGATCGAGCGGAACACCGTGTTGACGAGTTCGAGGTCGATGGCCGCGCCGCCGGCTTCGATTGCCAGAAGCTGGTTCTCGATGTCAGCCAGGTGCTCCTGCGATTCGACGATGAACTCCGCGACGACTTCGTTGTTGCTCATTGACATCATGACGCTCCTGACGTTTGACGGTCCGATCGGTCGGTGAAGGCTCTGGCTAGAGACTCTCGGTCACGGTGAACATCTCATCCATACGCATGACCTTGAAGAGGTAACGCAGATCCTGATCGTTGGTGAGTACGGTCAGCTTACCGCCCTTGGCGGAAAGGCTCTTGTAGCAGAGCATGAAAATGGCCAGTCCCTTGGAGTCAATCATGCTCACCCCGTCCAGATCGATCACCAGGTTCAGATGACCCTGATCGATCAGGGTCAGCAACTCCCTTCGGAACGTCTCCACGTAGGAAATGACGATGTCGCGCCCGGGTTTGACCACGAACGCTTCCGCTGTCGCGCCTGTCTGTGTCATTGGCATTCTCCATGAGTCGCGCCCTGGCACACCTCCGCCTCGCGGTACTTGCGCCAGAACGACACCTTGTTCCCAGAGTCATTGAAGGCCATCCGCGATGCGTACATCTGCATCAGCGGAATGCCCCGCCCGCCGTCTCCCATCAGATCAAAACTCGCAGATCGGTTCTGCCAGATGAAGCCCGGCCCGGTGTCCTCGATCGTCAGGCCGACGCCCTCAGCATCCAGCTCGACGTCCATCGTCACCGGTAGATCCGGATCCTGCCCGCTGCCGTGAACCACGGCGTTGAGCATCCCCTCTCTCAACAGGATCCGCACCGCAAACATGTCCACCGGGGCATCGCGGCTCTTCAGAAACTCGACCATGGCCTCGTCCGCCCGGTCGATATTCTCCAAAGTGGCGGACATCCGCAGGTGGAGCTTGCCTTCGTTTTGCGTCGTCTCAAACATGTTCCGCCCTCGTTAGGGCCGAGCTGCCATGCTCGATCTCAGAACTCAACCCCTAGAACCAGGATGTCGTCCTCGACCATGCCTCCAGTCTCGTCCAGGAGTTCATCCACAATCGCATCAACGGTCTCGGTGATGTTCTTGGACCGAAGACTCTCGACACAACGCTGCATCTGCTTCATGCCCCACGTCGGACGCCCGCGCCGACCGAGCGCATCGCGGTACCCCTCGATCAAGCCATCGCTGTAGAGGAAGAGCCGGTCCCCCGGCTGAACCTGGAGCGTTCGCGTCTCGAACCGGACGCACTCGAGCAAGCCCAGCGCGTCTCCGGAGAGATTCACAAACTCACACTTCCGGTCAGTGCTCTGAAACAGGGCCGGTGGATGCCCGGCGTTGATCAGTTCCACTTCCCTCCGCTCCCGCGAGTACTTGGCGTAGCATCCGGTGACGTACCGCTCCTCGGTCAGAAAGGCACACAGGCTGGCATTGAGCATCGTCATCGTGTCCGTCGGACTCAGACCATCCTTCAGAAAGGTGACCGACAAGGCCTTCAACGCTCCGGTGATGAAGGGCACGCTCAAGTCGTGTCCGGCCACGTCGGTGACCAGGAATCCAAACTCGCCGTCCTCGAAACGGGTGATCTCGTAGAAGTCACCGCCCGCCTCGTGGGCCGGTGTGAACCGCACCGCCGCTTTCAGTTCCGGGAACGCCCACGGCGAGGTGAGCAGTGATTCCTGGCCGGTGCGAATCTCGTCCAGCCGAGCCATCTGCTCCTGGGTGAGGGCCTCGTAAATCGATACCTTCTTCTTGAGCGTCTGACGGTTGCGGGCAAGCTCCAACTGGTTGCGAATCCGGGCGAGAAGCTCCAGCTCCTCGATCGGCTTGGTCACGTAGTCCGCGCCGCCGGCCTCAAATCCGCGAACCTTGTCCCGGGGGTCCGAGAACATCGATAGGAAGATGACCGGCACATCCGCCCAGTAGGGGTCCTGCTTGAGGCGGGCACACACCTCCGGCCCGTCCATCCGCGGCATCTGGCAGTCCAACAGCAATAACTCCGGCCGGCACGACTCGAGCAGACCAAACACTTCGTCGCCATCAGAGGCCAGGGTGACCCGGTACCCGGCACGCTGCAGCAGGAGCTCGATCAGGGCTTGGTTGTCGGGGTCGTCCTCGGCCACGAGGATCGAGCTGGCCGGGGCTCGGGGATTGGGCCGGGCGGCCGTCACCACCGCTTCGGGCTGCCCGACGCCGCAGAAATGGGCAGTCTCCCGCTCTGTCGGCAGCGTCACTGGTACCTGCGATGCTCCACCCATTCGTGCCGATCTCCGCTAGCGGGGCGACTGTGATCAGCCTGATTCAGATCCGACCCCCACCTCTGTCCGCGTTTGCTCGCGCCGCGCAACCTCCCACCTGCTTGCCGTTGGTGCCCGAAACGGAGCCGAGGTGCCGCCTGCACCAGAGGGTGACGCAACGGGCCGCAATGCCCCACGCTAGATCGCTCCCCAATGGAACCGGTTGCCGTCCCCGGCAACTGAACCAGCCCGTCTCTACATCGTCTCGGTGGGTGGGGCGTTTTAGCTGCTTCGGTAAAACGTGATAGGGACCCTCGGGCTTTGAGGCGAAGCACAAGACGACGCCGCGGATTCCTCGTCCCATAACCGGCTTCATCTCCCGCGTCGCTCAACGGATCACGCCGCAACGGCCCGAAGACCGAAGCCCACGAATCCGTGCTCACCGGTCCAGCGGCTATCCCTCAAGCAATCCATCTCATCCTGGGTAGGTGGAACTCTGCTGGTGGGCTAGGAAAGACTGCCGAAGGAGGGAATCGAACCCTCACCCTGTTGCCAGGACGGGATTTTGAATCCCGCGCGTCTGCCAATTCCGCCACTTCGGCGCTTCGTCTGCCAAGGACTTGCGACCTCATCCGCACCATCGAGTCGCACCCCTGCGCAATTCCGTGATGCTCGCGACGCGGGTGCGGATCGCATGCCTCGCAACTGCAAGATACCACCGGAGCGGGCAAATGCAAGGGCCCGACGACTGAAGTCTCCCCCCTGATTGCCCGAGTGCAGGGAGCCCTTGGCCGATCAC